>Ga0209488_10001603_pt1 | contig 19306 bp, 15 predicted proteins | sample Rivendell_Oct201_8_FD_188349 | JGI IMG/M metagenome (GOLD analysis project Ga0209488, IMG submission 188349) | Vadose zone soil microbial communities from the Eel River Critical Zone Observatory, Northern California, USA -... | ecosystem: Environmental > Terrestrial > Soil > Vadose zone >...
AAGGTGCTGGCGGTGATGCTACAGCGCGAGAAATCCGGCGGCCACAGCGAGCGCTCGATCGCGATCGGCACGATTGAAGTGGCGCTTTGGGACGCAGTCGCCAAGCTTGCCGGCAAGCCGCTGCATCGGCTGCTCGCCGAGCGCTACAACGGCGGCAAGGTGGCGGAGCGCGTGTTCTGCTATGTGGGCGGCGGCTGGTATCTACCGGGCCAGACCATCCGCGACCTGCAGGACGAGATGCTGCGCCATCTCGATGCCGGCTACACCATGGTGAAGATGAAGGTCGGCGGCCTGCCGCTCGCCGATGACGTACGCCGGGTCGAGGCAGTGAAGGAGGCGCTCGGCAACCGCGCCGCGCTCGCCGTCGATGCCAATGCGAAATTCCAGCGTGAGGAAGCGCTCGCCTATGCGCGCGCGCTCAGCGAGTTTGGGCTGCGCTGGTTCGAGGAGCCCTGCGATCCGCTCGACTTTGCGCTCCTTGCCGAAATTGCGAGCGTCTATGCGCCGCCGCTGGCCACCGGCGAGAATCTTTATTCGACGCAGGACGTGGAGAATCTGGTGCGCTTCGGCGGGCTGAGGCCGGAACGCCGCGACGTGATCCAGGTCGATCCGCCGCAGGCCTACGGCATCGTGCAGTACGCGCAAACGGTCATGATGCTGGAGCGGCACGGCTGGCCGCGCGCTGCACTGTTTCCGCATGGCGGCAACCAGATGTCGCTGGCGATCGCGGGCGGCTTCGGGCTTGGTGGCGCGGAATCCTATCCGGGCGTGTTCGGGGATTTCGGTGGGTTTGCCGACGACGCCAGAGTGGAGGACGGCTATCTGCGGCTGTCGCAGCGGCCCGGCATCGGCTTCGAGGGGCAGGCCAGGCTCTACCGCATCATGCGGGAGCTTGCCGAGTGAGGGCGACGACGCCGCCGTCAGCCGACGGTTTGGACCCACGGCCACAACAAGGCGCGTCAAATCCCGGCGATTCCAGCCTGGACATTCTTGGCAAGCAACTGCCGCGCCTCGGGAGCGCCCTGGGCATATGCGAGGAGCCAAACAAACATGTCATGGGCCAGCGCGATGCGCTTGCGTCCATTGTGCTGGTACACTGCGAAATTGCACACCGGGGCATAGATCATCTGAAACAGAATATTCTCGGCGGCTGAGTCAAGCTCCAACAGCCGAGTGGCGGAGGTGGTCAGCCGCGCCCATGCCTCCCATTCGGCAATCAGATCGAGAGAGTCCTCTCCCGCGGTTCGCTCTCGATAGTCCTTGCATCGGGCATCGATATCGCCCAGCAGGCGCCGGCGAACCTGCCAAACGGCCTGTTCCATGATCGAGTCTGGTTGCGCTGCGCGCGCGAGATAAGGATCATCCTCGATCAATGGTGTCACGAGATCGATCAGGCGCTGGCGGAATTGAGCCAAGACCGAGCCGGCATCGCCGCGGCCGCCAAGCACGCCGAGACGCTGCTCGATCATCTCATGCGTGGAGTTAAGATCGTGGTCGACGGTGTCGATTGATCGGGCGAGCAGCTCGCCGTCGTGCGCGTTTGCGCGTTCGAGTACGCGCGCAAAACCGCCGAGCGTAAGCGGCAGTCCTGTGATGCTGGGTGGCGCGTCCGGCGACACCGATTGGCGCACCGGCACGCGGAGCGCACGGCGAAAGAGCGGATAAGTCACACGCCGCCGCGGCGCCCACAGAAAGCACGGCCAGAGCTGCCAGTTGCGCCAGGCCTTGGGATCTCCGGTCAGCCGCTCACCGATCCGGGCCATGCTGTACGACCAGCGCAGCCTGGTCATGCCGTGCCGGCCCAGGCGAATAACCCTGTGCCAGTTGCCGACCCGTGCCGCGTCCACGACCAGCCAGTCGCGCGCGATGAGCCGCATCGACCGTGGAATGAGCCGCGCGTGCATCCTGTCGGCGATGGCGAGCAGGCCGCGCGCCTGGTCGATGTCCTTACGCAGCGCGGCCAGCAGTCCCGCCGCGACCACACCCGCTCCCTGCATCGGCTCGGAACTACGGAGCTTTCGCTCAAGCCAGCTGATGGCCGCCTCGGACGGGCTCGTTCGCGCTAGCGCCAGGGCACCGTAGACGACAGCGCTAGCCTCGATTTCCTTGGTAAGGCCCAGCGGCCAGCCAATTCTGACCGTCCAATAGGCGGCACGCGGCATTCGCAATGGCACGACGATCCATTGCAGGAGGGGTATTGGCACCCAGATCAGCACAAACACGACCACGTGCAGTACGGCGCTGGCGACCTCAGGAGCGGTCGCCTGCACCATTGTGATCGTGAATACGAACACGGCCAGCTTCACGCCGAATGCCAGGGCGATCGGCGGAACCTTGATCGAGCCGGACAGCATCCGGACGATAAAGATGACAATGATGACGCCTGCTACCGCGCCCATAGAGCGGACCAGCCGAGCGCATGCCCGGCTTCCTCCCACGGACCAGCGTTGCTGTGGCCCGATGCTGGCCCATCTGCCGGTGCGACATTCGCCCAGAGCTCGTGGAGCACGCGTTGCTGCGGATCACGCAACGCAGCCAGCGCTTGCCTCACCCGGTCGGCATCTCGCGTCGCCGGCCCTAGCGGCGTTTCGTAGGTCCCGGCGCCTGCACTGCCGAGCGCCAACAGGGCGAGCAACCGCTGGCCGGCGCGCTCGACCTCCGTCGGCGTTGCGTCCGTCGGCACCTCAAGCACAAAGAACGGGTTGCTTCGCCAGGCCGCGAGCGGGTCATGCGTCGTCATCGCATTCTCAGCCCGGACCCATGACCGAGTTTCTGCTCGTCGTGATCGACCGGAGCGAGGCCCCATAGCTCGCGGACGATCCGTTCGATGGTTTCACCATCGCGCTGCCGCACCGCGTCGCGCCCCTTGGCGACGAGCTCGGTGGCACGTCGAAGGTCGGTGCTTTCGCCAACGCGCGCGGCGCAGCGCTCGAATTCCCATTCCCACGCGGCCGGGTGGCGAAGATAGGCGGCTTCGCCGAGCCGCTGAATCACAGCGAGTTGCCTTTCGACCTCATCCGAATCCCTGGCCACGAATGCCCGCTTGCAGGCCTGATAGGTATTGTTCAGCGTCGATCTCTCGGCCTCGTTGCCGTAGCCGGCGACCCAGCTAACGGCCATTGCAAAAGTTTCCTCGATCTTGCGCCCAAGCTCCGGCCATGCCTGCTCGGCTTCGATCTCGGCCAGCAGGGCGTCGAAATCCGTGAGTGCGCGGCGCGCCTGCTCGCCCGCGTCGAGATCGCCGCCGCGGGCGGCCACGATGTTGCGCTCCACCTCGTCCAGGCGCGGCATGGCGGCGGAGAGCCGTGCCGCGGTCTTTCCGGAATGGTCGAGAAATGCGGCGCGCGACAGATCGGCCGCGCGCGTTCGCAGCTTCACCTGTGCGTCGGCCAGCGTCTCGAGCGAGACCTGCGGCGTCATCAACAGCGCGACCCGATCGAAGATCTGGTCGATGCCGGCGATGCGCGCCTGCGCGCGCAACTGGCCGCCACGATCGAGCTCGAGCATCAGCTCGACCTCGGAGCCGACCGGCAAGGGGGCGGTGAGCGCCGTGCTTGGGATCTCCAACGTGCCGACCAGGCGGCACAGATGCGCCCAGGCAAACTCACCCTGCACGATCGGAACCTTGAGCACATGATCCTCGCTCCCGGGATGCACAGTCTCCACCGTATGGAGCACGAACGTTCTGCGGATCGGCAAGGGAGAGCCGCGATTGAAATAGACCTGCACGCGATTGTTGGCGAGCGCCACGCCCACCGACCGCGACAGCGGCGGGTCGCCCAGCGTAATGCCATGGGTGATCGCGAAGCTCGCAGGCTGCAACGGCACGGCGCTGTCGCTGCCGTCGAGACCCTGCACTTGGAAGGAGCTGTTCTGCCGCGGCAATAGCCGCACCATCACGGCGAACGTGCCATCCGCCTCGCAGGGCGTCGGGTCGCTCTGCCACTCGCCGTCGGAACGAGCAATCCGGACCTGCTTGATCGTATTTGTTTGCTCAAGCAGCTTGCCAACCACGAATGGTGTCAGGTCCGAGGTCATGGCCGGGAACTGCAGCCAGACCTTGGGCCCTGTTGACGGCGGCGCCTTGGCAACCGGACGGCCATCGAGCGCGACGGTGCCGGCAAATAGCGCGGCGCCCTGAGCCACCAGCGTCATCGGATCGAGGCCCTCGCCAAAGTCCGCGCCGAGCACGGCGCGGACTCGTCCGCGCAGCAACGGCGTCACCGTTGGCCCCCCGACCAGCACCACGCGCTCGAGCGCGCCGTCGCCCAATCCGTTGGCCGCCAATAGCCGCGCGCAGATGGCAAGCGAGCGATCGATCAGCGGGCCGATCGCAGCCTCGTATTCCGAGCGGGTCACGGTCAGGTCGACGTCCATGACCTGTCCGCCGACATCAAGACCCGCAACAAACAGCGGAGCTTGCGTCGCGCGCGTCAGCTCGATCTTGGCGTCCTCGGCCGCCACCTGCAGGCGGCGCAATGCCTGAGCATGCCGGGAATTCGCGCGATCGATCACTATGCCGTCGGCCGCAAGCTTGGCCAGGGCCACGTCCATGAGAGCCCGGTCGAAGTCGCGTCCGCCGAGGAAGTTGTCGCCGTCGTGTCCGACAACGCGCAGCAGGCCCTCGCGAGTCTCAAGCAACGATACGTCGAAGGTGCCACCACCCAGATCGTAGACCAGCCACGGTCCGTTGCTGCCACTCTGACTCCAGCCGGCGGCAATCGCGGAAGCGACCGGCTCTTGAATGAGCTCGACGCGCTCGAAGCCGGCGCGATGCGCGGCATTGGAGGCTCCAGCGGTCTGATGCAGCTCGAACAGCGCCGGCACCGAGACGACGGCGCATTCCGGCGTAATGCCGAGCTGATCGGCGACGTCCTGCCGCAGCGATTTCAGCACCTCGGCCGAGAGCTCCTCCGGTCGACGGGAGGTGCTGCTCGCCGGAAAGTCCAGCGCATGGGTGGTGCCCATCAGGCGCTTGAATTCGCTGCGGGTGTTCGCGGGGTCGGAGTCCAGGAAACGTCGAGCGCGCGCACCGACGATGACATTGCCGCGCGCATCGATGCGGACCACACTTGGGGTGAGCACGCTGCCCTGGTTGTTGCGGATGAGCGTGACCTCTTCGCCGTCAAATACCGCGACGGTCGAATTGGTCGTGCCGAGATCGATGCCGACGTAGAGCGGCCGCGTTGTCATGGTTTCGATGCTTTGCTGATTGAGCGGGAATTCGATTAGCCAATACCTACAAAGACAAGATTGAAGGATTTTTTGCGGCCGCGCCGGACCCATACCGTCGAGACCGCCGACCGGGCTTCAAAACGGGGCTGACCTTGGTTGCCAAGGTCGCGCACCATGAGGCGCCTAAAGCACAATAAGCGCTCAAAAATGACCGGTTCTTGACGCGGCGTCGATACCACTGGTTCGCGGCCGTAAGACCGAATAGGCTGGGTCCCAACGATCGCGGCCAGGGCCGCGGGACAGAGGGAGGAAGTCATGAAAGCGTGTGGGAGCGCTCTCGCTTTGGGTGCTGCGGTGGGTCTCTCGGCCCTGGCAGGTGCAAGTGGAGCGAGCCAGGCCGGCGAGCTTTGGATCATGACCACCATGGGCCCGTCGACCGGGGTCTTTGAGCTTGCCACCGGGTTCGAGAAGGCGACCAAGAGCAAGGTCACGGTGACGTTCGAGACCGGTCCTTCATTGGAGCAAAAGCTGCAATCGAATGCGCCCGCCGATCTCCTCGCGAGCGGTCCCGAGCAGGTCGAAGACCTGATGAAGAAGGGGAAGATTGTCGACGGTACCAATACGCCATTTGGCCTCGCCGGCCTGGGTGCCTCAGTGAAGGCGGGCGCCCCGCGGCCCGACATCAGCACAATCGACGCCTACAAGGCCGTGCTGCTCGCGGCCAAATCGGTCGGCTTTTCACGCGGCTGCAGCGGTACGCATGCTCAGGAAGGGATCGATAAGCTCGGTATCGGCGAGCAGATGAAGTCCAAGATCAAGCTCACCGGCGGCGGTCCGGTTGCCGAGTATCTGGCCAAGGGCGACTTCGAGCTTGGCATTCAGCAGACCAACGTGCTGGTCGGCATCCCGGGCACTGACTATGTCGGCCCGCTGCCGGGCTCCACCAACAAGCCATGCCCGTTCAACGTCGGCCTGATGGCGGTCTCCAAGCAGTCGGATCTGGCGCGCGAGATGATCAAGTTCATGACCTCGCCGGAGGCGATCTCGCTGCTGCAAAAGGGCCATATGGAGCCGGCCAAGCGAAGCTGAGCGGCTTCGCCTTAAGGCACCACGGCAGCGAACAGACGGGAGGACGCCCATGAGATTGCACATGAGATTGCACATGGGATTGCACATGGGATTGCGCGTAGGGATCGCGGCGGCCGGCCTGCTGCTGGGGGCACCGCTGCAAGCCGCCGCTGCAGCCGAGCTTGTCATCCTGACCAACCAGGGTGCGACGCCGGGTGTGCGCGAGCTTGCGACCGCGTTCTCGCAGGCGAGCGGACACAAGGTGACGGTGATCCAGGAAGCGGGCGCCGCGCTCGAGCGCAGGCTCAACTCGCCAGTGCCCGGCGACCTGCTCACCGCCAATCCGGAGTCGTTCGATGATCTCATCAAGAAGGGCAAAGTGGTGCCCGGCACGGTGACGCCGTTCGTGCTGGCCGGGCTCGGCGTCTCGGTGCGCGCCGGCGCGCCAAAGCCCGAGATCGGCACGGTCGAAGCCTACAGGGCGGCGCTGATTGCGGCCAAATCAATCGGCTATTCCTACGGCTGCAGCGGCACCCATGTGGCCGAAGGCATTGCCAAGCTCGGACTGACCGAGGAATTGAAAGCCAAGACGGTGCGCACCGGCGGAGCCGCCAATGGCGGCCCGGTGACGGACTATCTCGCGCGCGGTGACTTCGAGATCGGGATCCAGCAGACCAACATCATGGTGGGGGTGGCGGGGACCGACTATGTCGGCCCAGTGCCGGGCGAGATCAACAAGCCGTGCCAATCCAACGTGGCGCTGTTGACCGGCTCCAAGGAGCCGGAGGCTGCGCGGGCGATGATCGCCTTCATGGCTTCGTCGGCGGCCGCGCCGCTTCTGCGCAAGACTCATGTGGAGCCCTATCCGCGCTGAGCGCGGCATCACGAGAAACGAAACAATCGGGGAGGATGTCATGTTGAATGTGCTGAGCGCTATCACGGCCGTTGCGGTTGGCTTTGCGCTCGTGGCGCCATCGACGCAAGCCGCCGAGATCCTCGTGCTTGGCTCGCAGGGCAATATCTCCGGTATCCGCGATCTCGCGGCCGGCTTCGAGCGCTCAAGTGGTCACAAGGTGATCGCGAGCCAGGAGCGCAATGTCATGGATAAGGTCAATACAGGCGCGCCGGCCGACGTTGTGAGCGGCAATCCGCCGGTGATCGACGACCTGATCAAGCAGGGCAAGGTGGTGGGACGCCGCGTCGACTTCGCGCGCGCCGGCATCGGCGTTGCGGTCAAGGAGGGGGCGCCCAAGCCGGCGCTGCGCAACACCGAAGATTTCGTGCGCATGCTGCGCAATGCCAAGTCGATCGGCTATTCGACGGTCGGATCTGGGCTGATGGCGGCCAACATCATCAAGAACCTTGGTCTCACCGAGGAGCTGAAAGCGCGCACCAAGTTTCTCGATGGCTTTCCGGCCGCGGAAGCGGTGGCGCGCGGCGAGGTCGAAATCGCGTTGCAGCAGATCAACGTCATCCTGCCGGTCAAGGGCGCCGAGCTCGCTGGTCCGTTGCCGGCTGAGCTGCAGCAATACAATCACTTCGCCGTCGGCGTGCTCGCGGTCTCCAAGGAGCGCGAGGTCGCGACCGCGCTGGTGAATTTCATGGGCGCGTCGGAGAACGAGGCACTGGTGCGCAAGAGCGGGCTGGAGCCGCCGGCGCGCTGAGCTATGACTTGAGAAAATGAACAGAGCCAAAAGGCAACATCGGGAGGAATATATGAGAACATGGATGATGGCGGCGGTCGCCGCGCTGGCGCTGCTCGGTGCACCGGTTGGCGCAACGCAGGCAGCCGAGATCGTGGTCTATCTCAACCAGGCGACTGAATCGGGCGTGAAGGAGCTTGCGTCGGCGTTCGAGAAGGCGAGCGGGCACAAGGTCAATGTCAGCTTCCAGGGCGGGCCCAATCTCAATCAGAAGATCAATGAAGGCACCACCGGCGACGTGACCTCGCTCGGGCTTCAGCAGTTCGACGACTTCGTGAAGAGCGGCAAGGTCGTTGCCGGCAGCGTGGTCGAATACGCGCGCGTGGGCAATGGCGTCGCGATCAAGACCGGTACGCCCAAGCCCGACATCAGCACGCCCGACACTTTCAAGCAGGCGATGCTGAATGCCAAGTCGATCGGCCACACCAATGCGGGCACCGGCCCGTTCAATACGAGGCTGTTCCAGAAGCTCGGCATCTACGATCAGATCAAGAGCAGGATCACGATTGTCGAGGGCCGGCTGGTTGCAGCGGCCGTGGCGGCGGGCGACATCGAGATCGGCATTCAGCAGACCAACGTGATCCAGCCCTATGCCGGGACCGACTATCTCGGCCCGCTGCCGGCCGAGCTGATGGAATACGGCCGCGTCGGCGCCGGCGTGCTGACGGCGTCGAAGCAGCCCGAGGTGGCGGCGGCCTTCGTGAAGTTCATGGCCGATCCGGCGAACGCGCCGCTGCTGCGCAAGGCCGCGATGGAGCCGCCGGCGCACTAAGTGTGGGCCAACGGTAGCGAGCGCTGAGGCGGTGCGCGGATCTACAAGACCACCGATGTCGGCCTGCCTGTACCGCGCGCAATAGCAGCAGCAGTGCTAGCCTTGCACGATGCGATTCCTTCCGTGGCTGGTGGTCGCGTCCGCGGTGGCGTACGCGCAGCCCAGCGTGCCGATCGCGCCCGACGAGCTGCGCTACATGCTGCTCGAGCGGGTCGTCATCGCCGACGCCCAGCGCAACTGGGGCGCCGGGCCGATCACCGTCAAGCACGTGCCGAGCGAGCGGGATACGCGGCTCTGGATGACGCGAGAGATCGACCCGAGGCGAGTGCCCGCGGCCGTGCGGGCGTGGCAAAATCGCAAGCTCGTGGCCGGCAGCGACAGCCCGCCGTGCAACACGGAGGTCACGGAGCTCCGCCTCCTCGCGGTGACCGAGACGGAGAGCGAGCTCGGGTTCTGGAGCGGCGCGATCGATCCGCTGCCTGCCCGCGGTGCGGTACTCGCGACCTGGAACGCCAGCCACGTGTGGCTGGTCGGCGAGCTGTCCAACGACTGCCCCGGCAAGATCTGGCTGCGCGCGGCCGATCGCAAGCTGCCAGCGACCGCGGCCGCGAGCGTCGTCTCGGGGCCGCTGCGCGAGCGCGTGCTCGACGCCTTTCGCGCCTTGCCCGCGTATCGCGCCGTCCAGAACCGAGCGCACGGCGCCCGACCCTGGGACGCGAGCGACTACGGCCCCTACCCCGTGCTGCGCTTCGATCTGCCGGGACTCCACCTGGTCGCGCATCTCGCGACCGGTCACGTCGGGCGGTCCGACGCGTGGCTGCTCGCGGTCTGGGAGGTGTCCGACGCTGCCCAACCGGAGCTCGCGCTGCGCCGCGTCGCGACCACGGCGGCGTTGCCGCGTGTACCGTTCAGTCTCGACCTGGCGATCGATCTGCGCGGCGATGGCCGCGTCCTGTTCATCTACGAGACGCGCGACAGCCGCGGCGCCTTGTACGAGCTCGGCGACCAGCTCGTCGACGTCGCGGCGCTGCGGCTCGCGACCAAGTAGTCAGGGCGGTGAGGGGTTGCAGCTTAGCCCCCTCACCCAGTCCGGCAACTACTCCGCCGCCTGCGACGTCGTCTCGACGTCGATGAAGCCACCGGACTGGCGGCGCCACAGCGCCGCGTAGTGGCCGCCAAGCTTGAGCAGCGCCTCATGCGAGCCCTGCTCGACAATGCGGCCATGGTCGAGCACGATCAGCCGATCCATGCGCGCGATGGTCGAGAGTCGATGCGCGATCGCGATCACGGTCTTGCCGGCCATCAGCGTGCCGAGGCTTTGCTGGATCGCAGCCTCGACCTCGCTGTCGAGCGCGGAGGTCGCTTCATCGAGCACCAGGATCGGCGCGTCTTTGAGGATCACGCGCGCGATCGCGATGCGCTGGCGCTGGCCGCCGGAGAGCTTCACGCCGCGCTCGCCGACCTGCGCCTCGTAGCCGCGCCGGCCCTTCCAGTCCTCGAGCGTGCTGATGAACTCCTCGGCGTGCGCAAGCCTGGCCGCCGTCTCGACCTCGGCGTCGCTGGCGGCCGAGCGGCCGTAGCGGATGTTGTCGCCGATCGAGCGGTGCAGCAAGGACGTGTCCTGCGTCACCACCGAGATCTGAGCCCGCAGGCTCTCCTGCGTCACCGTCGCGATGTCCTGGCCGTCGATCAGAATGCGGCCTTCCTCGACGTCGAAGAAGCGCAACAGCAAATTGACCGCAGTCGACTTGCCGGCGCCCGAGCGACCGACGAAGCCGATCTTCTCGCCCGGGCTGACGGTCAGCGTGAATCCATTGAGTACAGCATAAGGGCTAAGACGCCCGTCTTCGCGGGCTGATGTCTCGCGGCCATAGCCGAAGCGGACGCCCTCGAAGCGGATCTCGCCATGGGGCACCGTGAGCGCGGTCGCGTCCTGGCGATCCGCGAGCGCGATCGGCTTGGCGATCGTCATCATGCCTTCCTGCACGACGCCGACGTTCTCGAAGATGTTGGTCACCTGCCAGGCGACCCAGCCCGAGATGTTGACGATCTGCCAGGTGAGCGGCAGCGTCATCGCGACGGTGCCGACATCGACCTGGCCGCGCGTCCACAGCCAGAGCGCGAGCGCAGCGGTTGCCGTCACCATCATGGCGTTGAGCGTCGAGAGCGTGAGCCCGAACAGCGTGTTGAGCCGCAGCGAGGCGTGGAACATGCCCGTGTGCTCATCGACCGCGTCGCGCACATAGGCGTCCTCCTCCTGCGCGCGCGCGAACAGCTTGACCGTGAGAATGTTGGTGTAGCTGTCGACGACGCGGCCGGTGAGCATCGAGCGCACCTCCGACATGTCCTTGGAGCGGTCGCGCATGCGCGGCACAAAGATCCGCAGCATCACGAGATAGGCCGCGAACCAGATCACGATCGGCAGCGCGAGCCAGCGATCGGCCGAGGCGAGCAGGATGAGCGCGCTCGTGCCGTAGACCAGGATGTACCATACCGCGGTGATCAGCGCCGTCAGGGTCTCGCGGATCGACGGCCCGGTCTGCATGACGCGGTTGGCGATGCGCCCGGCGAAGTCGTTCTGGAAAAACGCCCAGCTCTGCCGCACCACGTGCCAGTGGCTCTGCCAGCGAATCATGTTGGCCACGTTGGCGGCGATCGCCTGGTTGGCCATGATATTCTGGCTCGTGAGCGCGAGTGGGCGCAGCACCAGCAGCACCAGCGCCATGGTGATGAAAATCGGCCAGAATTGGTCGAACAGCGCTTCCGGCTTGGTCGCCGTGATCAGGGTGACTATGCGGCCCATGAACACCGGGATCAGCGAATCGAGCAGCGCCACCACAAAACCTGCGGCGAACAGCCCGATGAACAAGCCCTTGGCCTGGCGCGCATAATGCCAATAGAACCCGACCAGGCCGGGCGGCGGCTCGGGGTGCTCAGGCAAGGCGGTGGGCGGCAGCAGCCGCTCGAACAGCGCAAACATGATCTCGCTCGCAAAATTCAAGACGGAAATGGCCGCAACCGGCGCCTTTCGACGTCGGGCGGTCCATCCGATGCATTGTACCGAAACGGGCGGAGCGGTTAGAGGGTATTCTTGACCGGAGTATGGCGAAGGGCTTTTCTGCGTCCCGATCGTGAGCGCTATTGCCAGTCTGGCAAGGAGAATTAGCTAGTTATCAAGGAGATATGCTATTCCTCCTGTCAATCACGGAGATGCCGAATGGCGGAATTTGACAGGTTGTCAGTCTTGCTGCCGCCCGAACTGGCCAAGTCAATCCGCGATGCCGTGGACGGTGAGCGCTACGTCGTGGAAAACGATGTCATTATCGATGCTTTGCAGGACTGGCAGGTCAAGCAGCAAATTCGAGCTGCCAAGCTTGAGCGCCTTCGCGAATTGATTGATGAGGGACTGACATCTGGCTCGGAAGAGATGGCTCCCGACGAATTCGAACAAATTGAGCGCGAGGGCCGCGCATTGCTTGCCGCCCGCAAGGCTGCGGGATGAGCCCAGACCGCCCTCTCGCGATACGAAGGTCGCGGAAGGCACGGGTCGATCTTACTGACATTTTCCTTTACGTCGCGGAATGCGATGAAATTGCTGCGAAAAGAGTCCTGAAGGAAATTGAGCGTGTGTGCAGGCTTATCGCGAGCCGTCCCAACGCCCTGATTTGAAGCCAAACATCCGAAGCTTCGGCCTGATGTCGTGGATCATCTTCTATCGCATCGATGATGATTTCGTAGAAATCGTGCGTGTCCTGCATTCAGCACGCGACCTGGACGCAATCGAATTCTGATTGCTCGCTACCCGAAGATGCAGTCTTGCCGGCGTAGGAATCAGCCGTCAGGCTCCGCCGCGCGAAACGCCTTCGCAAAACTGTCAAGATCGCTCGCGCCGAGATCGGAAACGGCCCAATAGCGCACGGCGTTGTCGGACCATTCGAGCACATTGAAGCCGGCGATCGTGCGCCGGGCGGGCGCATTGACGCTCGTGGCCGGAATGGCGCTCAGGCTGATCAAATGCTGGTTATGGCCATAGACCAGCGTCGGCACCGGCATGCGGCCGACCACGTCAATCCGTCCTCCGATCAGGGGATATCCTTCGCGGGTGAGGTCAACGACTTTCGGCGCCTGCGGAACGCGCCCGTTGAACCACGGCTTGACGGTGTGGCGGTCGGATGAGCTGACGTCCGTCGGCTGCGGCGCCATCAGGGCGCGCAAGTGATCGGCGACGACCATCTCGGCGGCATCGGTCTGCGGCTCGCGCACTGTCAGCCAGGTGGTGCCGCTCGCCATCACGGCAACGAGCACGCTTGCGGCGGCCAGCATGCTCCACGATGGCCGTGGTCGCTCGCGCCGCAGGCCGACTGCGGATTCGATCCGAGTCCGGAGTCCCGCAGGCGCTCGCTCGGATGCGAGCCGATCATGGATCAAGTCACGCAAGGCTTGGGTGCGGCTGCGCTCGGCCGCGAGCGCAGGGTCGGCCGCGATCGCGCGCTCGAGCTCAAGCGCGTGCGCCGGATCGAGCTCGCCATCGAGATAGCCGTGCACGAGCAAGCTGTTGTCGGAGCGGGGCGCGGGCGCAATCATGGGTCGTTGGGTCTCAGTGTCGTGATCAGGCGGCGGCGGGCGCGGGCGAGCCGTGACATGACGGTGCCGATCGGCACGCCGGTGACGTCGGCAATGTCGCGATAGTCGAGGCCATTCACGTCGCGCAGCACCAGGGTCTCGCGGAACGGCACTGGCAATGCGGCGATCGCCTGCCCAAGGCGGGCCGTATCCGCCTGGGCGATGAGGGCAGCTTCGGGCGTTGCGGCGCTATCCGCGATCTGGGCGCCCGGCACGCTCAGCGCCTCGAGATCATCGACCACGACCAGCGCGGCCGGCCGATTTTTGCGCAGCCAGCGGTAGGCGGCGTGGCGCACGATCGTCAGCACCCATGCCCGTGCATGGCTGCCGTTGAAGCCCTTGATACCGCGAAATGCATCCAAGCACGCCTCCTGCACCACATCTTCAGCGTCGGCCCGGTTGCCCGTTAACCAGCGCGCGAGGCGATAGCAGTCGTCAAGATGCGGCAGCACTACGGTCTGGAAGCGCGCCTGGTCCTCGTCCCTAATGACACACCTCGCGTCGTTCTGCGCGCCGCGCCCAAACGGCATCTATGGGAAAGTGGGCGGGTCGCAGTCTTATTCCCGAATTCCGACAGATATTTTTCGCCACCGGGATTCTGGGGTCTGATGCCCCCGTAAAGAACGCGTTAACGGCCGGGCTATGCCGGCCCGTCGACGCTGTCGTAGGCCAGGTTCCAGCTTGCCGTGCCATACCAGCGGCGCGCCGGATCGGTGCGCTCGTTCCAGCGCAGCGACTGCACGAACTCGAATCCGCCGCGCTCGAAGGCTTCGAACAGCGCATGCTCCGCGTCGGCGCTGCCGGCCAGCATGCCCTCACCGCAGACGAAGTAGGCCGGATAGAGCCAGCGCGCGGCGAGCCCGTTCCCCATTCGCTCGATCAGGAACGCGCCGCCGCGTGCGGAATGGCGGGGGAATTTCTCGCGCGCATTCGGGTGCGGCGCTCCCAACGCAAACAGAAGCTTTCCATAAGGCTCAAGGCGCTCGATCCACACGGGCGCCGGCGCCGCGACGCTAAAATTCACGTAGATGCGGTCGGCGTTTTCGGCCAAGGCGTTGCCGCCATCGCCGCTGATCACCGTCACGTTGTCCCATTCGGCAAGATTGGCGCGGGCGCGGTCAGCGAGCGCCGCGTTGAACTCGATGGCGGTGACGCGACCAGATGGCCCGGTCAGCTCGGCCAGCATCGCGCTGTAGTAGCCGGCACCAGCCCCGATATGGGCGACGTGCTGGCCCGGCTCGACCGCGAGATCGTTGAGCATCTTGGCGTGCAGCGACGGGCTGCCGTTGTTCACGCCGCGCTCGGGTGCCAGCGCCAGCACGACGTCCTGATAGACATAGACCGGGTCGTTGGCGGGCAGCAGCGGCCCGGGCGGCCATTGCACGATCTGCCATGGCTCGGGCCCGAGAAAATGCTCGCGCCGGATGGTCGCAAAGGCCAGCTCCAGGCGATCGTTACGAATGTTGCCGATGCCGAGCATCTGGCGCGCATAAGCCCGGCGGACGACGGCGAGACCTTCCGGGCTGAGCAGCCAATCCATGGCACATCACTCCGCCGCCTGCATCCCTGCATCAATAAAGCCGCCGGACTGCCGATGCCAGAGCGCTGCGTAATGGCCATTCGCGCGCAGGAGCTGTTCGTGCGTGCCCTGCTCGACAATGCGGCCATGGTCGAGCACGACCAGGCGATCCATGCGGGCGATGGTCGAAAGGCGATGCGCGATGGCGATCACGGTCTTGCCCGCCATCAGCGTGTCGAGGCTCTGCTGGATGGCGGCCTCGATCTCGCTGTCGAGCGCCGAGGTCGCCTCGTCGAGCACCAGGATCGGCGCGTTTTTGAGGATCACGCGTGCGATCGCGATGCGCTGGCGCTGGCCGCCCGAGAGCTTGACGCCGCGCTCGCCCACATGCGCGTCATAGCCGCGCCGGTCGCGCCAGTCTTCGAGCTGCTGGATGAACTCTTCGGCGTGGGCAAGCCGCGCGGCAGTGACGATCTCCTCCTCGCTCGCCTCCGGCCGCCCGTAGCGAATGTTCTCGCGGATCGAGCGGTGCAGGAGTGAAGTATCCTGCGTCACCACCGAAATCTGCGCGCGCAGCGATTCCTGCGTAGCCTTTGAGATGTCCTGGCCGTCGATCAGAATGCGCCCGCCCTCGAGATCGAAGAAGCGCAGCAGCAGATTGACTACGGTGGACTTGCCGGCGCCCGAACGCCCAACCAGCCCGATTTTCTCGCCCGGGCGCACCGTCAGCGAGAAGCCTTGCAGCACTGAATAAGGGCGCAGGCCCCCGTCTTCGTCGGCTGTTGGCTTGCGGCCATAGCCGAAGTTGACATCCTCGAATGCAATCTTACCCTCGCGCACGTCGAGCGCCCTGGAGTCAGCGGAGTCGACGAGTTGCAGCGGCCGCGCGATCGTCATCATGCCTTCCTGCACGACGCCGATTTCCTCAAACAGGTCAGCGATCTGCAACGCGACCTGACGCGACATATTGGTGAGCTGCAGCGTGAGGGGCAGCACCATCGCGATCGCGCCGACTTCGACGGCGCCATGTTGCCACAGTGCGATTGCGATCGCACCCGCGCCGGCAATCAGCAGCGCGTTGAGCACGTTCAGGAGCGTTCCGAACATGGTCAGCAGGCGCTGCGCCTGCAGAAAGCTGCCGGTGTGGCGCTCGACCGCCTCGCGGACGTAATTGTCCTCGTCGCGCGCACGCGCGAACAGCTTGACGGTCAGGATGTTGGTGTAGCTGTCGTTGATGCGGCCCACCAGCGCGGAGCGCGCCTCAGAGCTGATCTTGGAGCGGTCGCGCAGGCGCGGGACGAAGTACCACAGCAGCGCGATGTAACCTGCGAACCAGACCAGGATCGGCGACGTAAGCAAGGCGTCGGCGGCCGCCGTCATCACCATGGCGGTGATGCCATAGACCAGCACGTACCAGACCGTGGTGACCAGGGCGACCAGCGTCTGGCGCACCGCCGGTCCGGTCTGCATCACGCGGCCGGATATGCGGCCGGCGAAATCGTTCTGGAAGAACGCCCAGCTTTGCCGCACCACATGGAAATGCGACTGCCAGCGGATGAGCCCGGTGAACGGCGCTGCGAGCGCCTGGTTGGTGATGAGCGCGCGCGCGAATCCGACGGTCGGCCGGACCACCACCACGACGAGCGCCATGCCGACTAGCCAGGGCCAGGTTTCGGCGAGAAAGCGCGCTGGCGGGACCGTGGTCACCAGCGTGACGATGCGCCCCATGAACCAGGGGACAGCCGTATCGGTGAAGGCGAAAAAGAACTCGACCACGAACAGGGCGCCGAACAGCGCCTTCGCCTGACGCGCGAAGTGCCACAGGAAGGCGAGCAGGCTCGCCGGCGGCTCCGGCTGCTCGGGAACCGCGGTCGGCTGCAGGTAGCGTTCGAAAAGGCTGAACATGTGTTGTGTCGCGGCCTTGTCCCCTGGGTTGCGACCGCCGTCGGTCAGTCGCAGGGCGCCAGATGTACCGTGCCGTTGTTACAATCGCAACGCATCGCATGACAATTGCAACGCATCACTTTGGAACCACGAGACCTTTTTCGGATTGTCAGTGTGATCTGCCTCAACCAAGTTTGGGTCGTACATCTCATGCTCTCGGCCAGACCCGTTCAATCGATGCGCGATCTCGTTGTGCAAGCTGCACGGCGGCAGCAGGGAGTCGTCGCGTGCGCCGTGGCGGCTTCCGCCCTGGTTCTGGCCGCGCCGGCGCGTGCGGATGATTGGGGCGATTGCATCGGAAGAGTAGTCGAAAAGGTCGAACCGGCCTGCACCGCGGTCATCGAGCAGGGCGATCGCAGCGCGAACGACCTTGCGCAGGCCCGCGCGCGGCGCGGCGACTGGTATCGTCGGAACAACCGGCTCGACGAAGCACGGGCCGATTTCGATGAGGCATTGGCGCTGTCCCCCCGCCTCTATGCTGCGGTGAGCGGCCGGGGATGGATTCTGCAACGGCAAGGAAAAGTGGACGAGGCGATCGCGGATTTCACCCGTGCGATCGAGATCGCACCCGGGAACGCGCAGGGCTACCTTCAGCGGGCAGATGCGCACACACGCAAGAGCGACTGGACGGCGGCGCTCGCCGATCTCGATCGGGCCATTGCACTCAGGCTTGGCGATCCCGAACCCTACTACTGGCGTGGCGTCACGCTAAGCCGCATTGGCGATTTCGATCGCGCCATCGCCGACTATGACCAGGCGATTGCACTCAAGCCAGATTATGCAAACGCATTTCTCGCACGCGCCAACGCCCAGCGCAGCAAAGGCAGCCTGGACGGGGCAATCGCGGACTACTCGCGCGCCATTGCGCTGGACGACAAGAACGCCAACGCCTTTTTCGCGCGCGGCGGTGCCTTCAATGCCAAGGGTGACTTCGATCGTGCCATCGCCGATTACGACCGCGTCCTTGCATTGTTTCCCAACCACGAGCGGACGCGGCAGCTGAAAGAGGCCGCGCTCAAGAGCAAAGCCGAGATGGCTCGGATCAAGGGGCCGGCAGTCACCGACGGGAGATCAGACACTGGGGCTACTCAGTCGCCCTCGCGACCGGCCGAGAAGTCTTCGCCATCACAACCAGCTCCTGCGCCCGGAACCAAGGATGCAGCCAAGGGTCAGGCGTCCACGGATCAATTGGTCAAGGAGGCGTATGGATTGCTCAGGCAGCGCAAAAATGACGAGGCGATTGAGGTCGCGAGCCGGGCGCTCGCGGTGGCCCCGGAGTCGGCGGAAGCGCTCCAGATCCGCGGAATGGCGCGCTGGCAGAAGGGCCAGTTCACCGAGGCGATTGCCGATTTGAGCGGGGCCATCGCTGCGAGGCCGGACGACAAGAACCTCTACAATCAGCGCGGCGTCGCTCTTTTGGCGGCCAACCAATTTGATCGCGCCTTGGCCGATTTCGATCGCGCCATAGCGATCGATTCGCGCTACCTGGATGCCCGCAACTGGCGTGGCGTTATCTTGCTGATCAAAGGAGACCACGCCCGCGCCATTGCCGAATTCAAGGCCACAATCGAGATCGATCCCACGTACGTGTCTGCTCGCACCAATCTTGGCAACGCCTACTTGCAGCTGGGCCAGGTTGACGAGGCGCTTGCCGAGTTCGACCGCGCGCTTGCTATCCGTCCCAAGGACTCTGACGGACTGGCAGGACGCGGCTTTACGCTGGTGCTTAAGGGCAGGTCCGCCGAGGCGGCGAGCGACTTCGATCGTGCGCTGGAAAACAATCCAAACAATGGCTGGGCGTTCCTGGGACGCGGCGTTTCGTTGTTTGTGTCGGGCCAGATTGACCGGAGCATTGCCGCGCTCGATCAGGCGATTGCCAAGATGGGCAATGAGCCGCAGGCTTACTCCCAGCGAGGACGCGCTTTCCTTGCCAAGGGCCAGTTCGATCGGAGCATTGCTGATTTCGACATGGCTCTGAAGCTGAGGCCTCGTTACAATGTGGCCCTCATCGGGCGCGCATTCGCCTGGATGAAAAAGCTCGACTATGACCGGGCGCTTACCGACGTCGATGAAGCCTTATCGGCGGGAGAGGACATCGAGGGCTACTACGTGCGGGCGCAAGTTTACGCACTCCAAGGCAAGACCGATAGTGCTACAGCCGACTTGAGGAAAGCCATTGGGCTCAAGGCGAGCAATGTTTTCGAGGTCGCAGCCCAGAATGACGCCAACAAGCTGCTCGAGCAACTCGCCAAGCGCATCCCATGCGGCGATTCGAGCCAGGCCGGCCAGGGCGATACCTGCCTCTAGAGCGCATGCGGGACAGCGCTTCGCTACCGCGCCGGCGCTAGGCGGAGAATGCGCCCCGCTGAATTGTCGGTCGCGAGCCACAGCGCACCGTCGGGACCCATGCGCACGTCGCGGATGCGCTCGTTGAGGGTGCGCAGGAGCCGTTCTTCGCTCCCGACCGTGTCGCCCTTCAGCTCGAGCCGCACCAGGATCTGC
>Ga0209488_10001604_pt1 | contig 19301 bp, 20 predicted proteins | sample Rivendell_Oct201_8_FD_188349 | JGI IMG/M metagenome (GOLD analysis project Ga0209488, IMG submission 188349) | Vadose zone soil microbial communities from the Eel River Critical Zone Observatory, Northern California, USA -... | ecosystem: Environmental > Terrestrial > Soil > Vadose zone >...
TTCCCCGCTTCAGATGCCTTAGAGTTCTTGAACCAAAGTAACAAACATCAGCCGCAAAAAACTTCCGTTGACGCCACTGCGCCGGCCCGCCACGGAAAAATTCCAGGGGGAAAGACAAAGATGCGACCGAAAAGAACGATTCTGTGCGTGGACGACAATGAGCAGGCGCTTTCCATTCGAAAGCTGATGCTGGAAACTCGCGGCTACCGCGTCCTGGCTTGCAGCAACGGCCAACAGGCGCTGGACGCCTTCAAGCAGGGCGGCGTTGACCTGGTTTTGAGTGATCTGCAAATGCCCGGCCTGGACGGCGCGGAGCTGGTGGACAAGATCAAAAACATTTCCGCGTGTACGCCTGCCATTCTTTTTTCCGGCAAAACACGGTTTTACGAGAAAGACACCCGAGCTGATCTCTTTCTGCCTAAGGGCATGTATGCCCCCATCGAATTGCTGGAGCGGATCCGGGTGATGCTGGTAAAAAAGCGCGGCCCAAAACGCCTGACTCCGGCAGAGCCTGTCAGGATGTCCGTCGCTAGTTGAGCGACCGGGCCAATGTCGCGCTTTGCCGCTGTTTGACCGCTTTCTCTCAGTCCGCCGTCTGATAATATCGATTGAGTGGCTCCGATCATCCAGGCTGAAAACGTAACCAAGGTTTACCGCATCGGCAAAGTCGATGTGCCCGCTCTCCGCGGCGTGAGCTTTAGTGTGGAGAAGGGCGAATTTGTCACCATCGTCGGTCCTTCGGGCAGCGGCAAGTCTACCCTCTTTTATATTCTCGGCGGCCTCACCCGCGCGACGTCCGGCCGTGTGACCATTGATGGCGCGGATTTTGCCCAGCTTTCTGATGCGCAGCGCACGGAAATGCGAAAACAGAAGATCGGCTTCGTCTTCCAGAAGTTCAACCTGCTGCCCACACTGACCGCTAAAGGAAACATTGAGATCGCACGCGAGATCGCCGGCAAAAACGGCCTCGACCAAAAGCTGTTCGAGCAGGTAACGCAGATGCTGGGCATTGCCGGTCGTCTCGACCACCGGCCATCCGAGCTTTCCGGCGGAGAACAGCAACGCGTTGCCCTGGCGCGTGCCGTTATCAACGGGCCGGCACTGATCCTGGCCGACGAACCTACCGGTAACCTGGATTCCCAGAACTCTGAAATCGTGCTTAAGATGTTACGCGACGCCAATAAGCAATTCGGCCAGACCGTGCTGATGATCACGCATAATCCTGAGGCGGCAGAAGTTGGAGACCGGATCATCCATATGCGCGATGGCTCGATTGTTTCGGCGGAACAAGATCCGCAATGGGCGGGCCGGCATTAGGTCCGGTTCAAGAAAATCAGGCTCTCAAGAAAGTTAGGATCAACTCCTTCAACCAGCCAGGACCGGGCAGCGGCGGCTGGAACCTACTCATCTGATAAAGAAGCGTGGCTGAGGAATTAGGTGCAAACTGCTGCCACTCTGCGCCAATCCAGCAGCAGCGCTGCATTTTATTTTTCGGCTACAACCTCTTGCTCCGGCCTTAGTTCTAACGGTTTAAGGCCAGTTCCCTCCTTTAATAAATAGGGCCCAACTTCAGCAAATTATGCGTTCCTTGGTTATCATCCCGGTCTTGATCTTTACCTGCGCCCTGGCAATCGCGCAGGCGCCGCCGCCGGACGCCTCGGAATCATCTTTCAGCGTCACCCTGGCAATCGCGAAGGCGCCCCCACTTGATCTGAACGAATCTTCTTCGAGCGTCACCCGGGCGATGGCGGAAGCTCCCCTGCTGGCTCCGCCGGTAACGCGACTCCAGCAGATGAAGAACATGATCAAGCTTCAGGTAAACCGCGCGATTGACGGAAAACCATATCCATCACTCGTCGATTGGCAGCCACTGACCGCCCGGCAAAAGTTCGACGTATTTCTGCACAGCACTTACTCGCCCCGCACCTTCTTTAACGTAGCCTTGGACGAAGCGGCCGACCGGGCCAAAGGTAAGCACCTGAATCGCGAGTATGAGACGGGTTTCCGGGGAGTAGGCCAGCGTTACGGCATCAGCCTGGCCACCAATGAAACAGACGTTTTCTTTCAGCGCTTTCTTTTTCCCACGCTGCTGAAGCAGGACCCCAGGTATTTTCGCAATCCTGAACTGCCATTCTTCCAGCGCGCCTTGTATGCCATGAGCCGCGTTCTGGTCACGCGCACTGACAGCGGCGGCCAGACTTTCAATTCGTCGCGCATCCTGAGCATCGCGGCTTCACGTGCCGTCTCTGACCTTTATGTTCCAGGCGAACGTCAGGGCATGCACCCGATCGGAGCCTGCGTAAGCTTCACCCTTTTACGCGATGCCGGCGAGAACCTGCTGCATGAGTTCTGGCCTGACGTCCGGCGTAAATTCCTGCATCGCTAAATCAAGCCTTACCTTCCGGACCGAACAATGACAGAAGATGACCGTCCACGTCCCTGAAGTGGACTGCCCAATCCGTGGGAGTGACCGCGCGCGGATCGTTCAGAAACGCCACGCCCTTTTCCCCCAGCGCTTTGTGCGTGGCGCGCAGATTGTCCACCCCGAAAGAAACTTCTATAGCTTCGGCCAGCGGCGCTGCATTTACGTGGCCTGGACTTAAGCCCAGCGTGACCGTCCCGCATTGCAGCAACGCCAAAGCAGGCTCCTGCATGATCACCTTTAGGCCCAGTTTGTCTTTATAAAACGCGATTGACGCTGGAAGATCGCGCACTCCCAGCATGATCGCCGCGATCCGCGAAAGCTGACTTGCTTCTGCCATAGTTCCTCCTTCGTCATGACTGTTATAGCCCATGTTGCCGGTCAGTGTTGCTAAGATAGCCAACAGATCGGCACCTCGATGCTTGGCGCAACGACTCTGGACTCTGATAGATTTCCTGCAGAGCACGCAGACAATGACGGTGGCCCACGGGCAAGAGATTCCGGGAACAATACTCTCCGTACGTGTGCAGCGCGGCGGCCATGAACTGGTGCAGCAGCTAGCCGAGCCATGGCGGCGGCTGTGCGACGAATCGGGAGACGAAGAAGTTTTTTACCGTCCGGAATGGGCGCAGGCATATTTGCTGGCCTTCGCGCCGAAGGCTGATGTCATCATTATCTCCGCCTGGGCAAGCGAGAGGTTAAGAGGCATCTTGCCACTGGTGCAACGGCGGAGCCTGATGTCAGGTCTGCCGATCGTCAAGCTGACGCTTCCCGCCAATGTTCATTCTTTGCGCGCCAGCCTCACAATCTGCCCCGGCCAAGAAGGCGAAGCTATCCTCAAAGCACTCTGGCAGGCCGCAAAAAATCTACCCCAGTGGGACGTTTTGGACGTAGCAAATGTGGTGGAAGGCAGCGGGCTTGGTCGACTCGTAGCATTGGCGCAGGCAGATGGATATCGCACGGCGCGCAAACGCACTTCCCAGACCTTATACCTGCCCATCAGCACCGCAGCCCCGGAAAAGTCTGCGCAGCCGCCATGGCTGGCTGGCATGCGGCCCAAGTTTCGCTCGCACCTCAGGCGGGCAAAGCGTCACCTGGAAGACCAGGGGACGCTGGAATTGAAGCACTACGGCGCGGCTGATCCGGAAGCGCTGGAAAAGTTTTACGCTCTGGAAGCATCCGGCTGGAAAGGCGCGGAAGGCACCGCGATCAAGTGCGATCCTCAGACGCGGAAGTTTTATGACGCGGTTGCGCTGGCGGCGGCGCGCGATGGTTATCTCTCGCTGGATTTTCTGGAACTGAACGGCAAGCCGATCGCCGGGCATTTTGGCTTCAATCTGCGCGGCCGGTATTTTCTGGCCAAGGCGGGCTATGACGAAGCTTTTCGCCATTACGGTCCAGGACAGCTATTGGTGAACGAAATTCTGGGCCAGACGCCCGAGCGCGGGCTGCGCGAGTTCGACTTCGTCGGCCCCGCTACATGGGACGAAAGCCGATGGGCTTCAGCCCGGCGGACCAACTATCGGGTCTTTATCTTTCGCAAAAATTGGTACGGCGCATTGTTGTATGCTGCCCGGATTTCCGCGCGAGACGCCGTGCGCTCGCTGCTGGGGCGGCGCGAAGATGAAAGCGCGCCGCTGGAACTGAAATCAAAACCGCAGGGCAGCGACAGAGAATCAGGGACGGATCAGTAGCAAATAACTATGGCTGCACAACGCGACATCTCGCCGGTGTTTGTCGAAGGGCTGGATATTTCCGCTTACGGCATCACCCGCAGCGTGGGACGGCAGGGCGTTCCGGTGTACGCGCTCAATGACAAGTTGCGGGATCCGCTGCGTTATTCGAAATATGTCCGCGAATGTTTCGTTTATCCCGACGATCCCACCCAGCCACGGGCCTATGCGGGTGACAGCGTGGCCAATGAAGATGTGTTGTGCCGGCTGATGCTGGAATGGAGTGCGCGTTTTGAGCGCAGGCCGGTGTTGTTCGCAACCTCAGACTGGTTTGCGCGGTTTTTGTCGCATCGTCAGGAAGACCTAAAAGACAGATTTCTGTTTCATTGGGTGCCGCCGGATTTATTCACCACCATCGTGGACAAAGGAACCATGGTCCGGTTCTGCGAGCGGACCGGAATAAAGGTTCCGCGCACGCACATCACCCGCCCTGAAGACGACATGGCGCAAGTGGCGCGAGACTTTGTCTATCCATCTTTGATTAAGCCTATTCATCGTTACACCGCGGGTTTTCCGGTGGAGTCGGCCAAGGTGCTGGTGGCGCAGAATGCCCAGGAAGCCCAGGATTTTTTTGCCCGGTACCCGCAAATGAAAGGCGCCACGCTGATGCAGGAACTGATTGAAGGCGGCGACGATCAGGTGTTCCAGTACACCGCGCTGGTCAACACGCAGGGTGAGATTGCGGCTTATTCCACGGTGCGCAAGCTGCGGCAGTATCCGGCAGGTTACGGCAGCATGTGTTACGGGCAGACGGAGTGGAACGAGGCCTTGGCGGTTGCCGGGCGCAAGCTGATTCTGGCGCTGGGATACCGCGGACTGGGATCGCTGGAATTTAAGTACCGGCAGAAAGATGGTGGATACTACTTCATTGAAATGAACACGCGGTTGCCCTGGTACAACGGTATCTTCGCCGACGCAGGGGTGAACCTGCCCTATCTCGCTTATCTCGATCTGGCAAGCGGGCTTTTTGGACATAACGCAGCCGGCTTCGCTCCGCCGCAACAGCGCGATGGCACAACCTGGGTTGGGTATCACAATTATGCCGCCTGCTTTCGCGAAATTAGATCGGGAAAAACCGGCGCTAAAAAAACAACGCCCCAGCATCCGATCAGCCGGATGACTTTTTGGGGCCATGTGGCGCGGGCGAAATCCTACGGCTGGTGGAACTCTACCGATCCCAAACCGTTTCTTGCGTCTGGCATTCTGGCCGCGCGGCGTGCGGCTGGAAGCGTCTTACGGAAGATTGGGTTGCGGTAACCGCTACTCAGGCGGACGCCGCGGGCCAGCCGCGTGAGACGGCTGGCCGCTGATGAATTGTGCTGGCATCGCGAACAGTAAAGCTATGGTCAAATATCTGCGAAATGAAAGATCTGCGAATCAGAGCCCACCAAACTGGTGTCCTTCAAAGATGGTAGCGAGCTTGGTGATTTTCAGCAAATCGCGCACGCGCGGCTTCGGGTTCGCAAGCTCAAGTTCGCAATGCGCTCTGCCCGCAGCCATATACACGCTGACCAGCGCACCGAGGCCGGAACTATCAATGTACTCAACTCCGGTAAGGTCAAGCACGATACGCTTGGCATCCGGAATCAATCCACGGATCGTGGTTTGAAAATAATCGGCCGTGGCCGCTGTGATTTTGCCGGTTCCGCGGACCGTTATTTCATCCGCATTTTTTTCCGTGTTGAGTTCCAGTTCTGGGATGGGAATTGAGCTCGCTGCCATCTGGGGGTCTCCCGTAGTCTGAAATTGATCTTCTGTTTCGTCACCGACCGCCTGGGTAAGAATGATAACGCTCGCGACAGCGCCAGTAATCGGCGTTGCTGAAGGGTAACCTGGGGCCGTAGGAATCCCGAAAACGATATACCTACGCACGGAAAAGTCAAGCTGAAAGCTCGGGAGCGGGAGAAATGGAGGAAAAACATAGCGTATGTCGCCGGATGAATATTGAAGGACGGAAATTAGATGATCTTGAGGAATGAAGCCTGCATTGGCAGGCAAGGAAATAAAGGTCCAAAGGTGAATAGGGCCAAACGACGTTCTATAAACAGAGTTAAAAATGTAAGCCGAGTGTAACGTTTAGTCGAGTTCTGTCACCATCCTGTAGAACAGCCGGCACCCGCATCGCGAAATTTTGACGTAGGAGACTACTCAAATGGCAGAGAGCGCAAAACCTGCAATGCAGCTCGATCCCGGGGAATCGTTCTTGGCATGGGCGTTCTCGACTGTCGACAAACTGAAGAAAGCCATCGGTCTTGGCGCCATTCTGGCGACAGCATGGAGTATCCAACATCTAGAGCCTTATAAATGGATTGGAGCCGACCTTAAAGAACTAAAGATACTGGCGGAGCTCCATATACGGGACCGCGCCAGCTTGGCTTTTGTGCAGGCAGCCGCGTGTCTGGTACTTGCGTTGGTTACACCCAGGCCAAGTATTGCTCCAATAGCCCGCCGATCACGCTGGCAAGATGCCGATCTAGCAACAGCCACTACATCTTGCCGGAGAATCCAGCTTTTTCTGGTCGCGACTTATTTTCAGTGGGCCTTGTATTATGTCATTACAGGGCTCTCTTTACTCCATCAATACGACCTTCAATACCTTCTTTTTGATAGGGTTATTTCTCTTACAGTAAACACGCTTCAAGGATTATTGCTATTTTGGCTTTATCTGGAACTGGCGGAACTCACAATTGACGAGCCGCCGAAGCTGGCCGAGGTAAGCCGCCTAACGGCCAATCCCAAGCATGATTCCGGGGAAGCTTCTTTTCACCGAGTTTTATCCATTGGTGTGTTTTCTTTGATCGTTGGACCTGCTTGGTACGCCTACGGCACGAAAAGTGCGGATCTTATAACAATCGTCGACATAGCATCATCCTGCTTAAATGGAGTGTCTCTTGCCCTTGTGGTTGGTCGGTTGGGCAGCAAGAATATCGATCCTGGCCCCGTGCCGCTTGGACTGCTCTACTTTTATGCTGTCATTCAGCCTATGGCAGCGGCGTTTCCGGAAAACCCTGCTGTCCATCTTTTGGCAACTACAGTAGCTTTGCCATTGAAGGTTTTGTTGTGGTTGGTGTGTGTTTGGGCGTTCACAACGGGCATTCTCGCTGAATATGTCCGAGGAATCAGAGCATTACTGACTGCCGGATCTCTACAAAGCCAGTCAGTCGACTGACAGAGGGGGGTATCCACGAAAATGGTCAAAACAACAAAAACTCCTTTGTACGTGATTCTTGCCGGGCTTATTCTGCTTGTGATACAGACGGCCATGTCGCAATCGGCTGTTCCCGGTCAAGCAGACATCAAATATGGATACCTACAATCCGAGGAAGGTGATGCTACAGCTTCCGGCGGCAAGCGGTTTGTCGACATGCGAAATGGAAATTCCTGGATTTGCGACTGGAAGCGATGCACTCTGGAAGGACGGTTTCCCTTGGAACAAGTGGAAACAAAAACCCAGAAAGAAGCAAGTCGTTGATTTGGTCGGGGCGACAGGATTTGAACCTGTGACCCCCTGCGCCCAAGGCAGGTGCGCTACCAGGCTGCGCTACGCCCCGACAGGATGAAGCAGGGAGATTTCATTCTAACCGATTTTTTCGGGATCGGGACTTAACCGGGGGTTCAGACTCCGGTTTCTATGGGATTCCGAAGAGAGGTTCCGGTTTTCAGAATAAATTGTGCCGAAGAATTCAAAAACGGTACCTGCGGAGCAGTGACAGAAACGTTACGAAAACCAAAACCGGCCAACTGGAAAACGCCTTCGGGTCCGGTTGGCTAGGCGTTTCTGCCGAGATTGAAAAGATTGCCAGCCACGAGGTGTTTATCTGCGGGATTTTGGTCCCGCCCGAGCCCCTTGCTTCCCATCAACAAGAAAAAGAAGCGGTAAAGATACCGAGGGCCTACTTTTGATATTGACCCTCCGTAAGCCTATCTTTTTCCCTGAACAAGCCTCTAATTGTACGTCTAGAACACCGCCCTCCCCTTATTCCCGTTTTGGGAAAAACCTGTTCCATATTCGGAAATTCCCAAATAAAGCCAATGGATTGTGATGGATACGATACAGCGATTAACACTTACCAGTTCTATAAACCAAGGAGAAAATTAGAATGAAGAACATACTCGCTAAGGTATTGATATTAGGAACCTTATCGCTCTCGATAACAGCGGCGGCGCCAATGGGATCCGTCAGATTCGACGGCCCTGGGCCGATTCCGACCTGCGGCCCAACCCCAATCCCGTGTGTAATTCAGATGCTGTGACAAGGGTAATGTAAATGATCTAACTGCTTGACGGAAATGCTTGTTTGCCGCTTTCTTAGGCTGTATGCTTTCAGAGCATATGTCGCTGCGGTTGGTCAGTCACGATGTTTGGATCGTTGGTATCGCCTTGCAAGTTCTGCTTGCTGCGGTGATGCTGGCCAAAAGAACGTGGCAGACGTATCCGATGTTCACAGCGTACGTTTTTTTCAATCTGTTTGGAGCAGCCATCGGCTACGCGGTATTCGGGAACAAGGTCGTTTATTTTTACACCTATTTTGCATGTGAATCGATCGGGATTGTCCTAGGACTTGGGGTGGTGCGGGAGATATTCACAAATGTTTTTTCCCCACACCCGGCTTTGCGCAAGCTCGCGACAATTATTTTTCGCGTGGCGGTGATAGCGCTCATTGTGCTTGCGGGTGGAGTCATATATGCCCAATCGGGAAATGCGAAAAGCATCATTCATGCTGTTTTGCTGGCTGAAGAAGCGGCGCGCATCGTGGAAGTTGGGCTGATCATGTTTCTGTTCTTGTCCTCCAGCGCTTTCGGATTGCACTGGCGACAGAACGTTTTTGGAATGGCACTCGGATTGGGCATGTTTACGGCGGTAGAACTGGTCACCGTGACCTTGATTGGCCACGTAAGTTCGACCACAGCACAAGCGTTCAATTTGGCCCGAGGTATTTCTTTTTCAGCCAGCCTTCTGATTTGGGTTGGCTATATGCTGGCGCCAGAGCGTGCAACCACCGCCGTCGAGGTGCCTAAACGGGCCCAGTTGGAGCAGTGGAATCAGGCAGTGATGGAGCTAATAAGTAGATGATAACTGTGATCGTAATTGCGCTTGCGTTGTGCGCTGTCGTGTTGTTTTACACGGCAGTACGCAGCCGCAGAAAACAGGCGGCACAATCGTTCCGCCCGGTTGATCTAAACGCGTTCCGCACCCTTATGGACCGGGACGATGAGCTCTTCATGAAAGAAAAGCTCCCACACTCGAAATTTACCCGTCTCAAGCGGCAGCGCATTCGCGTGACTGTGCGCTACGTGGCCAGGATTGCCTCCAACGCTTCCGCGGTGCTGCACATAGGTGAAACGGCGCGCCTGAGTCCGACGCCTGAAGTGGCCTCAACGGCCACACAGGTAATGGAACTGGCGGCGCAGATACGCCTGCAATGCCTGGTGGCGCTGGCCAAGCTTTCACTGGAATACGCGATGCCGTCGCTGCAACTGACTCCGGCGCTGCTGGTGCCCAAATACCAGTCATTGCGGGAGAACGTGCGGCGTCTGGGCGATCTGCAAACACAGACCCCGATCCCGCTGGCTAGCGCCATCTAGTATCCGGATTCGACCAAAGAAAGCCCTGTGCAAGAGCGCAGGGCTTTTTCGCTTTAAGACTCTTAGAATTCTGTGCGGTCTAATTTTTAGATTTAGAATATGCACATGCTCCTTCAAGGCATTTTCCCCGCAGTGACAACGCCGTTCTATCCCGACGGAGCGGTGTACTACAAGAAGATTGAACATAATATTGACCGCTATTCGCGGACGCCGATCGCCGGCATGGTGGTGCTGGGATCGACGGGCGAAGCCGTAATGCTGAGCGACGATGAGCGGCGCGAGGTCTTGCGCGTGACCGCGGAAGTAGCGTCGCCGGAAAAAGTGCTGATTGCCGGCACGGGCGCTGAGTCAGCGATTGAAACGCTACGCCTGACAGAGCTGGCTGCCAAGTTGAACTATGACGTCGCGCTGGTGCGCACACCGCATTTTTACCGTCCGCAGATGACGCCGGAAACCATGCTGGCGTTCTATCGCACGGTGGCGGACCGGTCACCGCTTCCGGTGCTGCTTTACACTGTGCCTCCTCTTACCGCCTATGACCTGCCGCTGGAAGTGATTACGGCGCTGGCGGAGCACCCGAACGTGATCGGGATCAAGGAATCGAGCGGCAATGTGGAGAAAGTGGCCGCCATGGTGAAGGCCACCCGGCACATCAAGCGAACGGCGACTGTTACGGAAATCCAGCAGGCGGTTACAGCACGAATGCTGGCTGCTCCGGCCAAAGACCAAAGTGGCGGACAACTGGTCAGCGTGAACCAGCTAAATGGCGGATCTGAGGTTGCGGTGGCTGCCAGGCCCAGAATCAAGACTCGGAGCAAAGAAGTGGGGTTTCAGGTGCTGGTGGGCGCGGCACATACCCTGCTGGACTCATTGCTGGCTGGCGCCAGCGGCGGCGTACTGGGGTTTGCCGCACCCGCGCCGACGATTTGTTTTGAAATCCATGCGGCTTTTAAGGATAACGACCTTGACCTCGCCCGGTCGAAGCAGCTGGGCCTGGCGCCGGCGACCAAGCGGGTGGTCTCCCAACTGGGCATTCCGGCCATCAAGTACGCGATGGACCTGAACGGGTATTATGGAGGGCTGCCCCGGCTGCCGCTGCTTCCTCCCACGGCGGCACAGAAAGCCGAAATTGAATCACTGATGAACTTTTACCGGAATTAACCGATTCATTGAAAAATCACCGGACAAAGGGGAAGGTTTCTTTACTCAAGCTGGAGCCTTAGGGTTAAACTAAAGGGCAGCTTAAGATTGCAATTGCCACTACACCTAAAATCTTCCGGCGTGAATGATTAGGATTTTTTGTCTCTGTAGCGGGCGGCCGTAAATCGAGTCCGACGACCACGGAGGAACTTGAGCGGCCGAGGGGCGTAGACAGTGTTGTTGTCAGCGGGCAAAAAGTTACGCGAGTTGCGTGAGCACATGGGCCACACCCTGCGAGACGTGGAGCTCGCCAGCACCTCTTTGGCTGAATCGCGAGGGATTGAAGAATTCATCATCAATCCCAGCCGCCTGTCAGACATTGAAACCAAAGGGGTAATCCCCAGCATCTACCGGCTGTATGTGCTTTCCGTGATTTATCGGGCCGATTTCACGGAATTGCTTAAGTTATATGGCGTGGACCTGAGCTTTACGGCGGCGGATTTTTCCATTTGCAGTCCGAGCAAGACGCACCGCATAGAAATAGCGGAAGGGCGCGGCAATGTGCATATCCCAACCAAGCTCGATCCCGGTTTTGATGTCCGCCGCTCCACCGATCTGGGCCGCATGATTGAGAGCTGGGGCACCGTCCCCATGCAGTATCTGCAGGAACTTTCCAAGAAAAAATACATCTACGCTTACATTGGGATGGAAGACCTGACGATGTATCCGCTGCTGCTGCCGGGTACGTTTATCCAGGTGGATGAAGACCGCAGCCGCGTAGAAGAAAAGAAGTGGCGTTCCGAACTCGAGCGTCCGATTTATTTTGTGGAAACCCGTGAAGGCCACGTTTGCTGCTGGTGCTCGGTGCGTCGCGGAGAAATTATCCTGCAATCCCATCCGCTTTCGCCGGTGCCGGCGCGCATTCTTAAACATCCCCAGGAAGCTGAAGTGCTGGGCCAGGTGGTGGGCGTGGCTATGCGACTTGGTGAGTGGTACGCTCCTGACGAGCGAGAGCAACAACAGAGTCCTGAAGAAGACGTAGGTGAGCCGAAAGAATTGCGTCGCCGTTGACCGGCGCTTTCAGGATGAATGAGTCCGGGTGGAGAATGTCCGCCGCGCGCCCGGAGCGAGTGACAGATTCCTGATACTCCTGATAAATCTCCCGTACAGGCACGTGGCTGAGAGCTAAAGCTGTCTCCATGTGGGCGGCATAAATGGCGTCCTGCGTGGGACGGTTGCCATAAGCGCGCGTAAAGCCCCAGTGCATGTAACCTCCGCTGCCGGTCTGCAGCGAACAGATATACGCTACTTTCTCCAGCAGCGTGGGCAGAGCGCTTAACGTGCGTTTTTTGAAATCCTCAGCAGCTTTGAGCATCATGGCGCGCAATCACCTGAAAACTACCCCGATTTCAGCAAGTTTCGGCAGCAACGGGGAAGGTGGTTTCTGAACAAAACATAGCACAAACGCTGGCATGTGGCGGATTTTTTGGTTTCTGTTCTGAAAATAAGAATTTGGGTACTGGAGTAACTAGGCAGGGCGGGACCGGGAGTTAGCGGTTGGCCAGCGTAGCAATTTCACCAAGACCAAGCAGTCGTTCGTCGGCCGTGACCAAGGTCAAACTAAAAACTTTGGCTGTGGCGGCAAGAAAGCGGTCCGCGGGGTCAGAGTGGAGATCGAGTTGATGCGCCGTCAGGACAACCTCATGCGTAAGAGGAGCTTCGCGAAAACGCGCGGTAGCGCGGGCCTGCCAGAATGCGAGGTCGCCCTGAATGCTGATTCTGCCCTTTCGCTCCAGCAGCAATGCTTCCCAAAGACTAATAGGCGATAGCCACAGTTCGTTCTCCGGGTCTTGAAGCGCATGGAGGGACCGGCGGCCCAGTCTTTGCGGTTCACGCAGACTCCAAAGCCATATGTGTGTATCGAGCAGCAGCTTCAATCTTGCAGCGCCTCAATATCGTTTTCGTCAATCACCGGAGAAACAATATCCCCAAGAATTTCCATTTCTTCCGTCATAGAGCCTATCCATTCGGCGCGATCCTTAACCGGGGAGGGCGCGACCACTTCTGCCACAGGCTTCCCGAAGCGCGTAATTCGGACTGGCTTGCGGGTCTTACGCACGCGCTCCAGGATTGCCAGACACTTGGCCTTAAACTCAGAAATAGAAATCTCTTCCATGACTACATAATTATACCATGGTCAAATAAAATGGTCTAATCCAAAGTGCAGTGTTGCAGTTACACTGAGTTTCTTATGCGCGTTCTCATAGCGGGCGGCGGCACCGGCGGACATGTGATCCCGGCCTTGGCCATTGCCCGCGAACTGAAAGCCCGCCACAATGCCGAAGTCCTGTTTGTGGGTACCGCCAGAGGCATCGAAAACCGCCTGGTTCCTCTGGCGGGTTTTGGGCTCATGCGGGTGAAAGTAGGCGCGCTCAAAAACGTAAGCCTAGTCACCCGCTTGCGAACGCTGTTCGACCTGCCCAGGGCCGTAGTGGACGCGCGCAAGATCATCAAAGTCTTCCATCCTGACGTGGTGGTAGGCGTGGGCGGATACGCTTCCGGGCCGGCGATGGCTGCGGCGATCATGATGCATATTCCTACGCTCGCGTTTGAGCCAAACTATGTTCCCGGCTTCGCCAACAAGATCGTCGGACATCGCGTGTCGGCCGCGGCGGTGCATTTTGAGCAGACAGAAAAGTATTTTCGCAATGTCCAGGTCGTCGGCGTGCCGGTACGGGCAGAGTTTTTTAACGTGCCTTCGCCGGACGGCGACCATTCGCCGACATTGCTGATTTTTGGTGGCAGCCAGGGCGCGCGGGCGATCAATCAGGCCATGGTGGCCGCTGCTCCGGTAGTACTACGGCAAATTCCCCGGCTTCAGATCATCCACCAGACGGGCGAGCGTGAATATAATGACGTGGCGGCTGCTTACGAGCGCGCTGAAGTGAAGGCGGAGGTTTCTGCTTTTATCGATGACATGCCTGCGGCTTTTGCGCGAGCCGATCTGCTGCTGTGCCGGTCGGGAGCGAGCACTGTAGCCGAGGCGACCGCCGCAGGAAAGCCGGCAATTTTTGTTCCGTTTCCGCAGGCGGCGGATGACCATCAGCGCCGCAATGCCGAAGCGATCACGCAGGGTGGCGCGGCTGTGCTGGTGCCGCAAGCAGAACTTACACCAGAGCGTTTGACGGAGGTAATTACGCAGCTGTTTGCGAATCCCGGGCGTCTAAAGCAAATGGCGGAACGGGCACGGGCACTCTCTCACCATGACGCGGCGGGGCGAGTGGCGAGGATGGTGGCGGAGCTGGCGGACAAAGCGGGTTAGCCGCGAATGAATGCGAAAACGCGCGAATTGAAGTAATTTGAAGTATTGTTCCGGAACCGTTTCTGCGCAACGTAACGATCAGATTGAGGGCGAGCCCGACTTGCGCGGCGAGCCCACCGCAACAGGCGAGAAAGAACTCGCGGTTAGCGAAGCTGTAAAGCGGTTTGGAGCGCAGCGACATAAAACAATGTTTGCAAAGATTCAGCGGATACATTTCGTCGGGATAGGCGGCATCGGCATGAGCGGCATTGCCGAAGTGCTGCTGACGCTCGGCTACAAAGTGTCCGGCTCTGACCTCAAAAGTTCCAGCGTCACCGAGCGGCTGGCGGAAAAGGGCGCGATCATTTTTGAAGGCCATCGCGCAGAGAACATCACCGGCGCAGAGGTCGTGGTAGCCAGTTCCGCGGTGAAGCGGGACAATGCCGAAATTATCGCCGCTCATGCCCAACATATTCCTGTGATCCAGCGCGCGGAGATGCTGGCCGAACTCATGCGACTGAAGTACGGGATCGCCATTGCCGGAATGCATGGCAAAACCACTACGACCAGCATGGTAGCAGCGGTGCTGGCGGCCGGAGGCCTTGATCCTACGGTCGTTGTCGGCGGACGCGTGGACGCCATGGGATCCAATGCGCGGCTGGGAAAATCGCAATATCTGGTGGCTGAGGCGGATGAAAGCGACCGGTCGTTCCTCAAGCTGTCACCCATTCTTGCCGTTGTGACCAATATCGACCGTGAGCACATGGATTGCTATCGCGATATGGCGGACGTGGAGCAGGCATTCCTGGACTTCATTGATCGTGTGCCCTTCTATGGCATGGCGGTGCTCTGCCATGACGACGAGCGGCTGCGCAACATGCTGTCGCGTCTGGCCCGCCGCGCTACAACTTACGGCGTGCATGAGGACGCGGATTTTCGTGTGGGCGGCGCCAGAGGCAAATGCGCCGGCAACAAGCACTATGCTCATTTTTCGGTCGAATACCACGGCAAGTCGCTGGGCGATTTCCACCTGCGCGTTCCCGGCAATCACAACGTGCTCAACGCGACGGCAGCCGTAGCCGTGGGCGTAGGACTGGACATTGAGCCGGAGCGCATTCGCGAAGGGCTGGAAAACTTTCGCGGCGTCGATCGCCGCTTTCAGCTCAGGGGCCGCGCTGCCGACGTGAGCGTAATCGACGATTACGGCCACCATCCCACGGAGATCCTGGCCACGCTGGCGGCGGCACGCAATTGCGGATTCAAACGCGTCCACGTGATCTTTCAGCCGCACCGATTTACCCGCACACGCGACCTGCTGGAACAGTTTGGCGCGGCTTTCAATGACGCTGACACGGTTTCCGTGCTCGATATATACGCTGCCAGTGAGCCGCCCATCCCCGGGATCACCGGGGAACGGTTGGCTCAGAGCATTCAGCTATTTGGCGACGGCCGTAGCACGGTCAGCTACGCACGATCTTTTGATGAAGCCGCTCGCCAGGTTTCCGCGCTGGCCGAACCGGGCGACATGGTGCTCACGCTCGGCGCGGGCAGCGTGTCCCAGTTGGGGCCGATGGTGCTGGAGCAGCTGAAGAAGAAGCGGGCGGCAGTGAGTGCGCCGCAATCAGCTTAAAGTCTATGGGGGATAGCCTTCGGTCATCCACTGCTTGAACTTGGCTACCTTGTCCGCCGTCCACCGCGGCTCGCCGCTGCTCTTCGGAGGCATTCTGCCGTTCTGGACGGCAGTGGAAATTTTGGATGCGTTTGTCTTTACGTCATCGTAATTCCATAGATCAAACATGCCCACCTGATTGAGCATATGGTCCTGGTCCATGGCAGTGAACATCGGCTGAATGTCTTTAGCAAAGCTGAGTGCCATATTCTTTGTATTCTCTCCTCGGCGTGCTACGCCTGCTAAGTGTTGACGTTGACCGTCCCTTGAAGACCAGCAGGCTGTACGAAGTAGCCGGTGGTGGATGGCACGGTAATAGGGAGCGAGTTGGCGCCGGGCTGGATGGGCCCGGTAGTGAACGTCTGGCCGGCGTCATTGCTACTGGCGGTTTGAACAGACGTGGTGTTGTTGGTCCACACCACAGTATCTCCCGACTTAATCTTGATGGGATCTGGATTGAGCGCGGCGGCGATGCTGACATTGATTTGTATCATTTCGCTGCCTCTTTCTTGCCCGGCTGTTTGGCTGATGGTTTATTGGGAGCGGAATTGGAACGTAGAGCGGGCACGCGCGAAACGGGCAACACTGTTTGCTGCCACGCCAGCTGCAACTCGAAAGTGAGGTCGGAGGACACAGGAGGAGGCGTTTCTCCTAACGGCGCGGTAGCGCCCTTATGGCATCCCATGCAGGAACCGCCCTGGGTATAAGTCTCCATGGTCATGTTGGCCACCTTGTTGGGCGGGAAAAAGCCTGGGGCTTTTTGCCATTGCGCTTCCACGAGTTCGTAGTACTGCCATTCCGTAGAAGGGTTAATCTGCTTGAGAGCGCTTTGCGCGGCAGCGTTAATTAGTCCCAGAGCAGGCTGGTTGGGGGATTTGAGAATGGGGTTCTTACGCACTGCCTGAGTGGGACCGCCGGTTTTGTCATTTGGGGCGGTTCCCATGTGCGAACTGGTCGGCTGAAAGTCGCACTGGCTGGAATCCGTTGTGCCATCGGGACATGGCGGTGGGCTATTGGCAGGCTTGCTCGAACCCTGCTGCCAGAAACTCCATCCTTCAGGAGGAGCCGAACCCGGGTTGGCAGGATCGGCGGGCGTACTGTCTACCTGCTCAAAGGTGGCCCACAGCCACAATGGAAAAGCCTGGGTCTTTTGCACGATGTGCAGTCCAACCAGGCCTACGGTAACCGGGCCAGCACAGGTTGCGCCAACTTGGGGCGAGGCTGGGGTGAATAAAAAGGCCTGGGCCAGATGAAAGCGGCCGCTATTGATCTCCCCAGGATTGAGCGTTTTCCAGGCCGCCTTGATGAAGGTGGCCCCGGGTGTACCCCCGTTCTGCACCGGGAAGCTAAACGGCTGGCCTTGCTGGGCATAAGCCTGCTCTTTAGATAAGAGATAGAACTGGTTCGAATTGATGTAGTTGAATGCCGGATAATCCATCAATATTTCATAGCGGACGTAGTAGCCGTCCTGATCGATCAGAGGCGCCGCAGAACCTGCCTGCAAAACTCCCGGCATGGCATCAAACTTTGAAAGTGAAGAAAGAATTCTAGGTGGAGGTGCATCTGGGTTGAGCTTGGACTGCAACGGTCCGCATGCGGCCGGCAGCCACGCATTCTGGTTCCAGGCTGCGAATGAGTCTCCGCCCACCGCGCCCGGAGGCGGATTGTTGGGCCAGAACTGATACCAGTTTGGCTGGAACTGCTCCCAGACAGCAGGCGCATTATTCTTCGCCTTGCCGATCACCTGTGAGACGTCAGGAAGGCCGCGTGCTATCGCCGTGGAATTTCCGGGAACAACGGGCAACGGGAGCCAATTCAGGGCAAGAAAATCCTGCCAGGCAAACTGCAAAAATCCACACGTTCCAGGCCCAATACCGGTATTGATTTCCAGCGGACGAACACCTTGAAGATCAACTGGAGCAGGACTAAGCCCGCAGGTTTGAGCAGAGGCAGAGTAGCTAGCCGCACAGATAAATAGAAAAAACAGAAGAGATAAACGTCGTGGCCCTTGCATCACGCCTCCGCTAGCGATATCGGATCGCACGATAACCACATTCAACACGCGATGCTAGGCAGGTGATCTGGTGGTGTCAACACAAATCACATATTTCCAAGCTGGGTAGTTCCATATCGGGATTAGATTAATCTAAAACACGCATAAGGCTCGGATCAGAAACTGGTTCAATCCGATCCGATCAAAGCGCCAGCTATTGCAGAAAAGTGGAAGGCAGATCTTCGAGGAGCAGCGATCGGTGTCTTGTTGGGAAGAAAAAAGGGTCCCAGCCTGAGATTTCTGTAGAAAAAGGTATGAAACCGGGTATATTGGTTCGTGCTGGCGCACAACTCCGTCGACCGCGACTTAATGGCGCGCGACTCTATCGAGTTGACACAATACGATGATGTTGTCTCCAAGGGGCGCTCAGGCCGCTCCACCAACTCTGAGTTGAAGCTCGGAGCGCAAGCCAATTCCCGACTTTCCACCGACAACGAAGATCAATCACAGTCGAGGACGGCTGTGCCACGCAATCGTCGCGACTCCAGGCTGAAGTCCGGGGCTTCCACCGACTTTGACGATTCCGAACTGCTGATCAATCGTGAAGACCTGGATCTGGATGATCTGGATGGCGAAGAAGCGCAATTTCTGCGCACACAACGGCGCGTGCCGGTGCGGCGCGGCTCGATTCCAAAAAAGGCAGCAAGCCAGTTAAAAATTGCCGGCGTGGTTGCCGCGGTGGTCATCACGTGTGGTGGGCTCTCAGCCTGGGCTTACGGCTATGGCATGACCTCATGGCGGTTCCGCATTCAGTCGAGCGATGCGGTGGAGATTGCCGGGGTAAAGAATGCGTCGCGCGCGCACGTGATGGAAGTGGCGGGAGCGGACATTGGCCGCAACATCTTCTTTGTTCCGCTGGACGAGCGCAAGAAACAGCTGGAACAGATTCCCTGGGTGGAAGAAGCGTCAGTGATGCGGCTGCTGCCCAACCGCATAGCAGTAACGATTCACGAGCGCACGCCGGTGGCTTTTGCCCAGATCGGCTCACGCATCAGCCTGATTGACGCGAACGGCGTGGTGATGGGGCTGCCGGCCAATCGCCAGACCAAATATTCCTTCCCCGTGATTCGGGGTATCACCGACACAGAGCCGCTATCGTCGCGCGCGGCAGCGATGAAAATTTACAACCGCTTGGTAAGCGAACTGGGCGCGACCGAAGGAGAGGGCACGGCGTCGAGCAGTACTAACTACGTGAAGCAGTTGAGCGAAGTAGATCTTTCCGATCCCGAGAACGTAAAGGTGACGGCAAACGATTCGGGCGGGACGATGGTGGTCCATCTGGGCGCACAGGACTTTCTGCCCCGCTACAAACTCTATGTGACGCACATTGCGGAGTGGCGGCAGCAGTTCCAGAACGTGCAATCAGTAGATCTGCGGTATGAAGGACAGGTGATTGTG
>Ga0209488_10001605_pt1 | contig 19293 bp, 26 predicted proteins | sample Rivendell_Oct201_8_FD_188349 | JGI IMG/M metagenome (GOLD analysis project Ga0209488, IMG submission 188349) | Vadose zone soil microbial communities from the Eel River Critical Zone Observatory, Northern California, USA -... | ecosystem: Environmental > Terrestrial > Soil > Vadose zone >...
AGCGGCACCTCGTTTGCCAATCCGACCGCCTCGCTGGGACTCGCGGCCGTCAACGGCTCCGCCAGTACGGCGATGCGCTCCGATGGCGCGCCAGCGCTCGACGTGAGTATGGCGCCCACGTGGACCGGCGTGCATACCTTTGCGTCCACCAAGTTGAAACTCGGTGGATCGTCCTCGGGCACCCTTACGCTCGCTGTCCCTGCGGCGGCTGGCACCAACACGGTGACGCTGCCCGCTGGCACGACCGATTTTTCGGCGACGGGTGGCACGTCACAGGTCGTGAAACAGATCAGCGCCGGCGCTGCTCTTACCGTGGCCAGGCTCGCCTGTGCCGATCTCTCGGATGCGAGTTCAGGCTGCAGCGCGAGCAGCACCGCACTGGCCAATCCGACCGCGAGCGCGGGTGGCTCGGCGGTCAATGGCTCGGCGTCGACGGCGATGCGCTCGGACGGCGCGCCAGCGCTCGCCGCGGTGCAGACCCGGCGGGTGTGCAGTCTCCTTGTGGGAGCGGATAATGGCGTAGTGCTGGTCGACGCGGATCTCGGGCCACAAGGCCAGCAGTGTAAAGTCTCTGCCGCCGCCACGGCGCAAGAAATTGTCGTCAATGCGGACGGCGGCACCCCAAACGTGATTGTGCGCAAGAAACATTGTGCGACGTTTGCGGCCGGCGTGTGCACGTCGTGGACCAGTACCGATCTGCTGTCTTCGGCGCTCGCCGCCGCCGCCAGTAACTTTGATGCGTGTAGTAATACGGGAGGCACCACCGGGCTGGATGGGGGCACCACCTGTGCCGCAACCCTGCAAAATGGGACGCTGGCAGTCGGGGACTGGTTGGAACTCAAGTCAGGCACGGCGGGCGGGACGGCAAAGCGCTTGAGTGTCGATATTGTCTATACGATTAATTGAGAGGAGGCCACGCATGAAGTCACGACTGCTTGGAACCCTGCTGCTCCTCCTGGTGGTCGCCCAGGTGTGTGGGGCGGCGATCACGGCCGCCACGTTCTGGGAAGTCAGGCCAACAACGGGCTCAAACCTCAACGGGGCATGTTTTGATAGTACGATTGCCAATGCCGGCACCGATTACAGCCAGCAGGCAACCGCCCAGCTCTCGCTCTCTGATATGGCGACCACGGGGGTGACCACGACGGTGACAAGTGTCACCGGCGGGTTTACCGCCGCCATGATCGGCAACTGTCTGCACATTGAAAGCGGCACGAACTGGACCAGAGGCTTTTATCAGATTACGGCTTTTACCAACAGCAATACGATCACGGTGGATACGGCGCCGACCAGCGCTGCTGGGGTGAGTGGGACCGGCAAAGTGGGCGGAGCCTCGCTCAGCTTTAACGGCCAGACCATTATTACCCTCGCGGCATCCCTCCTCGCTGGCCAGACGGTGTACGTCAAAAATGAAGCGTGGAATGAAGCCGTCACCTTGACGGTGGCGGGAACAGTTGGCAAGCCGATTACGACCGAAGGCTATAACACGACACGTGGGGATGCCCCGACGGGATCGAATCGACCACGCAATAACCGCGCGAGTGCCGCCACGATCCCCCTGACCATCTCCAATGGCCAGCAAATCATCAAGCATCTGTGGCTCTCCAATGCTGGCAGCGGCGGCAATGGCATTACGCTGACAAGTAGTAAGGTCCAATTCGTCAACGTGCGGTCGTCCAATAATGCCGGGCACGGTTTCTCAGATAATAGTACCGATAATACCTATTTTCGGTGCGAAGCCGATACCAATACGAGCAATGGGTTTAATCTCAGCGGCTCAGGGTATTATGCGGTTGTGGCCTCGTATGCGCACAATAATACCCTCATTGGCATCAAAGTGGGGTCGACGGACGGGTTTGCTCTGGTGAGTAATATTGTGGCGGCGAACGCGAGTCATGGGATATCGCTCTCTGGCGGGCTCAATGCTGGAGTGCTGCTCAATAATACCATTGATGGCAATACGGGCGCCTCGACTGATGGTCTCAATATCCCTACGGGGGTCACGTTTGGTTCGGGGGTCTTACTCGCCAATAACATTTTCTCCAATAGTGGTCGTGATGGCGTGCGCGTCACCAATGGCACGGCGACCAATACGAGCCTGTGGACGGACTATAACGATTTCTTCGGCAATAGCGGCACGGCACGTACCAACTTTCCGACCGGCCCACATGACGTGACCACCAATCCCACGTTTACGAACAGCGCAGGTGGGGACTACTCCCTGGGCACGCCGCTGCGTAACGCCGGCTTTCCTGGCACCTTTCCTGCTTCGACAAGCATCGGCTATATGGACATTGGGGCCGTGCAGAGTGGACAAGGAGCCATCACCCAGGGCGCGTGCCACCGCGTGGCGCAGTAGGAGAACGTCTATGCGACGGAGAGGGATGCTGCTGGTCTTCGGGTTGGGCGTCTGCCTGCTGGCGCCGGGTCGCGCCGGCGCCCAGCAACCCCCCCGCTCGGCCGAAGAACTGACCTGGGATGTGCGCCAGCTCCAGGCCAGCCGGGCGCAGTGTGAAGAGCACGTCTCGGCCCTGGGCGTGCAACTGGAGCGCGTGCAGCAGGAGCTGGCCGCGGTGCAGGCGCAGCGCACTCAACGGAAGGCGCCCCCGGCCCAGCCCCGAGAGGAGCGTCAGCCCGGCGGCCGCGCCCCCGAGGAGCCGTGACATGGCTGCACCCAAGGCGGGCACCGCCTATACGTTTGTGATTGGGCTGTTTGACGTGGCCAACCCGGGCCGCCTGAAGACCACGCCGACGCTCACGGCCGGCGATTTTCAGCTCTCGCTCAATGGCGGCGCGCTGGCGAATCTGGCGACGCTCCCGGTCGAGACGCCGGCGGGCTCGGGGCTGGTGCTGGTCAGCCTGGCGGCGGGCGAAGTGGCGACCAAAACGGCCGTGCGCTGGAGTGATCCCGAGTTTGAATGGGGGGATGGCGCGTATTTTTTTGATGCGCCCGCCGCGACCCTGGAGGACATTCAGGCCAAGACGGCGAGTCTCACGTTTACGCGGGCCGGGCAGGTCGATGCCAACGTGCAGCGCATCCATGATGTGACGATCACCGGAGACGGCAGCGGCACGCCGTTTGGCGTGTAGCCCCTGGCCGCCGTCGGGCTGCCCTGCTGGACGCCCCACGTCTGGGCCACGACCGTCTGGGCGCCGCACGTCTGGCGCGAGGTGGCCAGCGAGGCGCTGACCGGCGGCTGGCCGTGGCCCCGCTTGCGTGGCTGGCCGGCGCCGCCACGGCGGGTCCGGGCCGAGGATGAGACGGTATCCGAGGCGCCCGTAGACACCCCGTTAGAGGGGGACAGCGGGCGCGAGGGAGCGGCAGAGCGCGCCGCTCCCACCCTGGCGCCGCTCCTGGCCACCGCGACGGTCCTGCCGCCGCTGGACTGGGCGCCGCTGCTGGCGCTGGCCGGGGCCGATCAGGCCCGCCGGCAGGCGCAGGCCGAGGAGGAGGAGGCGCTGCTGGTGCTGCTCATGCTGGTGGAGGAGCTCTAGATGGATGACCCTGGGCTCGAAGGCTTGACCGAAAGTGTGCACGCCCGCGACGGCGCGGCGCGCGGCTGGGCGCCGTCGGCCGGCACCAGCCCGCTCAAGCCCGGCGATCACTATACCATCGCAGGCGTGTATCGCCGCCGCACCTGGTGGGAGTGGCTGACCGGCGCCCCACGGCGGCTCCAGGTCTGGTATGTGCGAAAGGTGCAGGAATGACCAAGAGCTGGCTGGACAAATACCCCCGCGCCGCCGCGATGCTGCAAGGGGACGATGACGTACTCCTGTACGAGCCCCAGAGCTGCCGCGGGCTGGACCCGGAGCCCCCCGAGGCGCTGGAGCGGGCCTGGCAGGCGCTGGCGCTGGATCTCGACGTGGAGGAGCTCGACCGCGGCGACTGGTGAGCGCAGAAACGAACACGTGAGATGTTAGTCCACGACTGACAGACGACAACCACACACGACCGTGCCCCGGTGTTGCAACGCCGGCGGGCACGGAAGCCCACGCGGGCAGAGGTCGCGACCGCCTCTGCCCGCGTTTTTCGTGCCTGGCGCGGTCGTGTGTGTGCCCGATGCCCTCGCCGGCGGCTTGCTGGCGCTGACCTGGAGAGGTATCTCATGCCCCAAGGCGACGACTTTCTGATGGACATCCCCCTGACGCCGGCCCCTGCGCCGGTGGACCCGGAACCGGCTGCGCCCGCCCCGGTGGCGAGCGACCCCGCGGCCCCAGCCCCCGTGGACCCCGCCCCTGCTCCTGCAACCCCAGACGAGACCCCGGACGCCGTGGCCCAACGCCGCCGTGATGCCGCGTTTGCCGCGCAGCGCCGGGAGAACCAGGCGCTCAAAGCCCGCCTGGACGCCCTGGAAGCCCGCACCGCTCCCGCCCCGACCCCCACCCCTCCGCCAGCCGCCCCGGTGACTGGCGCCACGCCTCCGAGTCCCGAGGCGTTCGCCACCCATGCGCAGTACGTGCAGGCCGTGGCGCAGTGGACGGTCGAGCAGCACGAGGCGGTGAAAGAGGCGACCACGACGGCCACGCAGATTAGCACCGCCTGGGAGCAGCAGGAACAGCAGGCCAAAGCCAAGTTTACCGATTATGACGAGGCGCTCGACGCCGACACGACGCGCTATCACCCGGCCGTGCTCCAGGCCATCCAGACCAGCGACCAGGGCGCCGAGGTGGCCTACCACCTGGCGACGCACCCGGAGGAGGCGCAGCGCCTCGCCGCGCTCGCCCCGGTGGCCGCCCTGCGCGCCCTGGGACGCCTGGAGGCGCAGCTGAGTGCGCCCGTGGCGGCAGACCCCTCGCCTGCTCCGACACCCCCGCCAGCGCCGTTACCGCCGCCGCTCACCCCCGTGGGAGGCGCTGGGCCGGGAGGCTCGACCGTGAGCCCCGACCAGCTCCCCTACGAGGAGTACGTGGCCTGGTATAAGAAGACGTTTGGCACCAGATAGGAAGGCTGTGGCCGTATGGCCAATACGCTGTTAACCGTAGACATGATTATGCGACGCGCCTTGATGGTCCTCGAGAACAATCTCGTGGCCGCCAAGTTCGTCAACCGCGAATATGACGATTCCTATGCGAACTCGGGCGCCAAGATTGGCGCGTCCGTCCGCATCCGGATCCCCCCCCGCACGGTGGTCACCAAAGCGGTCACGTTTGTCGCCCAGGACCAGGTGGAAGAGTACACCACCCTGACGGTCGATAAGCAGCACCACGTCGGCATGTCGTTCACGCAGCAGGAGCTGACGCTCCAGGTGGACGATTTCAGCCAGCGGTTTATCGAGCCCGCCATGGCGAGTCTGGCCAACGACATCGACCAGACCGTGCTCGCCGAGTACTGGAACTTCTACAACGCGGTCGGCACGCCGGGCACCACGCCGGGCAGCTCCGGCGGCGCCCCCACCACGGCGGCTGCAGCCCTGTTTATCTACGGCAGTGCCATGGCCAAAATGGATTACGAGGGCGTCTCGCGCGACTCCCAGCGGGCCATGATCGTGGAGCCGCTGGCCAATGTCATGCTGGTCTCGGCGCTGGCCGGGCTCTTTAACCCCACCTCCACCATTGAGGAGCATTACACGCAGGGCACCATGGGCGGCGGCATGGCCACCTTTGGCGCCAAGTTCTCCATGGACCAGAACGTGGCCACGCACGTGGTCGGCCCCCTGGGCGGCACGCCGCTCTGTGATGGCGTCGGCGTCGAAGCCGCCGCTACGCTGGTCACCAAGGGCTGGACCAACGGCAACGCGAGCCGCCTCAAGCATGGCGATATTTTCACCATCGCCAACGTCTACGCCGTCAACCCGCAGACCCGCGCCTCGACCGGCCAACTGCGGAACTTTGTCGTGACCGCCGATTGTAGCGATACCGCCGGCGCTATCACGATTCCCATCAGCCCCTCCCTGACCTCGACCGGCGCGCGGCAGACCATCAACAGCCTGCCCGCCGATAACGCGGCCCTGACCATCATGGGCGCCGCCTCGACCAACAGCCCGCAGAATATGCTGCTCCACAAGGACGCGATTACGCTGGCCTGTGTGGACCTCGAAAACCCCAACGGCTACGGCGCCTGGGGCGGCCGGATCGCCAGCAAAAAGCTGGGGATCTCGATGACCATGGCGCGCCAGTATGACATCAGTACGACCGCGTTTCGGACAAGGATTGACGTGCTTTTCGCGACGAAAACGGTGCGTCCACAATTGGGCGTACGTGTCGTGGGCTGAGTTAACTGTCTGCGTCGTTGGCTACAAAGGGAGCCCTATGGCCTTTCCCAAGATGTTTTACCGCTCCGACGGCACCACGACCACGGTGACCACGCAGGCGCAGCAAGACGCGCTCAGCGGCGCCTGGTTCGACTCGCCGGCGGATTTCGGCTATCTCACCGCGCCGTCCGTGGATCAGCTCGACACGGGCACGGCGACCGCCTTTAGCTACGCGCCCAACGGCGTGCAGGTGCCCCCCGCCATGGGCGGGATCGGCTAGGAGGCCTATGGCCTATCCGAAGATGATGTACCGCAGCACCGGCCGGACCCGCCTGGTGCAGTCCCTGGCCGAGCAGCAAGCGCTCCTCGGCACCTGGGCGGAAAGCCCGGCGGCGTTTGGGGAGTTTACCGCGCCCTCGGTGGCCCAGACCGCGGCCTATGCCGCCAGTGTGCTGCCCCTGGTGCTGGCCTATGCCCCGAACACGCGGCATAGCACCGTGGCCACCGCCGTCTATACGGACGGCGTGCGGGCCAATTTTCCCATGCAGATCCTGGTCACCGGGCAGGCCCTGGTGACGATTCCTGCGCACGGGGAGGCCCCCGTGCTGAGCTACCCCACGTAAGCACGCACCGCGGCGGGCCGTCCCGCTGCGCAAAGGAACACGATGTCCTCTGATACCGTTCAACTGGAAGGCTATGTCGGCGCTGGCGCCCTGCTCTCGGATGGCGTGGTCACCACCCGCCCCCGCATGGGCAATTTCGGCGAGTTGATGACCAGCCCGCTCAATACGCGCTTTTACGAGCACGTCTTGCGCGGCAACGCCTTTGTCTACAGCACCCCCGCCGTCGGCGCCGCCCTGGTGGCCCCGACGACCACCAACGCGCCGATGCTGTGGAATCCCGCCGGCAGCGGCAAGAACCTGGTGCTGCACAAGATCGTCTATGGCTATACGGGGACCACCTGGGCCGTCGGCCATATTGAGTATGGCGTGGTCCTGAACGCCGGCTCGCAGATTGGCACTGGCGCGCCCATCGTCTCCCTGACGCAGGTGGCCGGGGTCAACCTCCTGCTCGGCGCCGGGAATGCCTCCGTCATGCGCTTTGCGCCTACCACCCTCGTGGTGATCGCGGCGCCGACGTTCCTGTGCACCGCGGGCATCTCGTCCAACGCCGGCACCGCCACCGCCGTGGTGCCGCCGTTCAAAATGGAAGACATGATCGAGGGGCACATCATCGTGCCGCCTGGCAATGCCTTCTTCGTCATGGCCCAGGCGGCCATCGCGGGGGTCGTGTGCGTGTCGATATACGGCGCAGAGGTAGCCGTCGCGCCAACTGCTTGATATATAAGGAGTTATAGTATTTAAACTCCCCCGGCTGCCGCAGGGTAGCCGGGCTTCCCCGAGAAAGGACCCCTATGACCTGGTTTGAGGCCCTGAATCTGGCCATCCGCCTGATTCAGACGATTACGCCGATTATTGGCACGGTGACGCACAGCGGCGCGTCGCCGCTGGACCCGGCGGCGCTGGACCCCACCGACGTGGCGGCCCTGGCCGCGCTGCACGCGCACGTGCAGGGGCCGGGGCAGCCGTGAGCACCGTCCGCGACCTGGTGAGCGCCGCCCTGCTCGACCTGGGGGCCATCGCCAGCGGCGAAGTGGCCACGGCGAACGAGGCGGCGGACGGCTTCCGTGCCTTGAATTTGCTGGTGTCGAGTTGGCGGCTCGAATCCTTGATGACGTATGCCATTGCCACGGTAACTCTCCCCCTCACCGGCGCGGCCAGTTACACCTGGGGCACCAGCGGCGCTATCAACGCCGAGCGCCCGGTGCACCTCGACCATGCGGTGCAGCGGCAGGGCAGCGGCGCCGGGGCGCTGGACTTCCCGCTCCAGGTGTTCACGGCGGAGGAGTATGAGCGGATCGGGCTCAAGGCCATGACCAGCAGCCTGGCCGCCGGCGTGTATTTGGATCATGCTTTTCCACTGGCGAGCCTGTTCCCGTGGCCGATCCCGCCCAGCGGCGATACGCTGCTGCTCTACCCGTGGACGCCACTCACGGCCTTTGCCAGCCTCGACACCACGGTGGCCCTGCCGCCGGGCTACGAGCGCGCCTTGCAAGCGGCGCTGGCCATCGACCTGGCGCCCTCCTACCGGGATTGTCAGGTGACCCCAGCCCTGGCGGCGAAGGCGGTGGAGGCGAAAGCCTTACTGAAAGTCGCCAATGCCCACAGCCGCCTGCTCAGCCTGCCCGCCAACCTCCCGAGGGGGCAGGGCCGGGGCGGCTGGGGGGCCACCAGCAGCGCCTCATTCCTCTCGGGAGGCAATACCTAATGGACATTCTCAATATGCTAGAGGCTTTAGCGGATTTGCACGCCCAGCAAGCCGCCATCCGCGCCGCCCAGGCGGTGGCCCTGCCGGCCCGCGTGCGGTCTCAGCTCGCGGCGGTGGAGGCGCGCTTTGCGCCCGAGCTGGCCGCCGTGGCCAGCGAGCTGGCACTGGTGGAGCAGCAGGTGAAGGCGGCGGTGCTCGCCCACGGCCAGAGCGTCAAAGGCGCGCGCCTGCATGCCATTTTTCTGGCGGGGCGGGTCCTGTGGAATACCGACAAGCTGGAAGGCTTTGCAGCAGTCCATCCCGAGGTCCTCAGCCTGCGCAGCGAGGGCAAGCCGAGCGTGACGATACGAAAGGTGGCGCCCTAGTGGACGACTTCCGCGACCGCCTGCACGTCCTCACCTGCGTGTTCAACCCGATGCGCTACCGCAGCCGCTGGCGGCTCTACCACGACTTTGCCGCGCACATGGCGGCCTCCGGCGTGGTGCTCTATACCGCCGAGCTGGCCGTGGGGGAGCGCGCCTTTCAGGTCACCGAGGCGGACAACCCGCGGCACCTGCAACTGTGGACGCAGCATATGCTCTGGTTTAAGGAAAACATGCTGAACCTGCTGGCGCAGCGCCTGCCGCCCGCCGCGCGCTACCTGGCGTGGATTGATGCGGATGTCCATTTTGTGCGGCCCGACTGGGCGAGCGAGGCGGTGCACCAGCTCCAGGTGCACCCGATCCTCCAGCCCTGGTCCGAGGCGCTCGACCTGACCGCCCAGCACGAGCCGCTGATGCGGCACAAGTCGTTTGCGTGGTCGTATCACCACCTGGCGCCCGATCCGCAGGCGGACCCCTACCAGCCGCCCAAGCCGCAGCCGCAGTGGACGCCGTGGCACCCAGGGTTCGGTTGGGCGTGTACGCGGGACGCCTGGAATGCCTGTGGCGGGCTGCTCGATGCCGCCCTCCTGGGCGCGGCCGACAACCACATGGCCAAGAGCCTGATCGGGGATGGCCAGTACTCGATGCCCAAAGGCGTCACCCCCGGCTACCGCCAGATGGTCCTCGACTGGCAGACCCGGGCCCAGGCGCTGCACCGCGACCTCGGCTATGTCGAGGGCTTACTCACGCACGCCTGGCATGGGCGCAAGGTGGACCGCGGCTATTGGGACCGCTGGCAGATTCTCGTGCGCCACCAGTTTGACCCCCGGACGGACCTGAGCCGGGATGCGCAGGGCCTGTGGCAGCTCGTGGCGGGCAGCGCCAGGCAGCGCCGGCTGCGGGATGCCCTGCGGCGGTATTTCAAAATGCGCAACGAGGATTTTCTGGATTAGGAAGCGACGATGCCGAACTTCCCGAACTTCATCGGCGGCGCCTATCTCAGCCGCGTCCCCAACCAGAACGCCCAGACCTGCATCAATCTGTATGTGGAGGGCGACGGCGGCGCGGCCACGCTCCTGCGGGCGAGCAACCCGGAAGCCGGCAAGACGCCCGCCATGCTGATCGGCACGCCGGGGCTCTCGCTGTTCGCCACGCTGCCCAGCGCCGGCGTGCGCGGCCTCTACACCGCGAGCGGCGGGCGCTGCTTTGCGGTGGGCGGCGCGCACCTCTACGAGCTGCACAGCGATGGCACGGCGACGGCACGCGGCACGCTGGCGAGCGCGAGCGGCCCGGTGGCCCTGGCGGATAACGGCCCGCACCTCATCGTCGTGGATGGCACGACGGCGGGCTACCTGCTCAACCTCACCACGAACATCTACGCGCCCATCGTGTCTGACGCCTTCTATGGGGCGGATCGCGTGGCGTTTTTCGATGGCTATTTCGTCCTCAACCGCCCAGGCACGCAACAGCTCTATATCTCGGGCCTCTACGCCGGCAACGTCTACGCCGGCCTGGACTTCGCCAGTGACGAAGCCTCGCCGGACCTGGTGGTGAGCCTGGAGGTGCAGCGCCGGGAGCTGCTGGTGCTGGGCAGCCGCTCAGGCCAATTGTGGTTCGATAGTGGGGCGCTCGACTTCCCTTTTTCCCCGATTGCGGGCACGTCGTTCACCTACGGCTGTGCGGCGCGGCACTCGCTGCGCACGCTGGGGGGCACCTTTTTCTGGCTGGCGCAGGACGAGGCAGGCGCCAAGAGCGTCATGCTGCTCCAGGGCTATGAGCCCGTCCGGATCAGCACGCCGGCGATAGAATACGCCATCAACCAGTACAGCCGGGTCGACGACGCGATAGCGTGCACCTACCAGGAGGAAACGCATAGCTTCTACTGCCTGAGCTTCCCCACCGGCGGCGCGACCTGGGTGTGGGATACCAGCACCAAGCTCTGGCACAGCCGTGCGGACGTGGACCCCAGCACCGGCCTGTTCACCCGCAGCCGCGTCGAGCACCACTGCGCCGCGTTTGGGAAGCACCTGGTGGGGGGGGCGAACGACGGACGGATCTATGAGCAGGACCTGGATCTATTTGACCTTGCCGGGGACCCACTGGTACGCCAACGCCGGAGCCCCTTCCTGCATCAAGATAGACGGCTTCTCTATCACGCAGTGATAGAGATTGACCTGCAAACAGGGGGTGGCTTGGATGCCGGCCTGGTGCCCGGAAGTGACCCGCAAATCCTGATGCGTTTTTCCGACGATGGCGCCCGAACGTGGTCCCATGAGCATTGGACGTCCGCTGGCCCACTCGGGCAGTACCTCACCCGTGCTATTTGGAGGAGGCTAGGCCGTTCGCGCCAAAGGACGTACGAGGTGACGATCAGTGACCCGATCCGGGTAGCCATCCTCGGCGCCCGCGTGGAAGTTAGCTAACGAAAGGAGCCCGTATGACGCAGCCGCAACTTGAGCCCGGCAATGCCATGAACCTGCATCCCCTGGAAACGGTGGTGATTGAACTGGATCATCTGCCCGATGGCCGGGAGTGCTTTAACGTGCGCGCCAGTGCCATCCAGCACCAGGGCGCCATCTGGGAGCGCATCACCACCATTCTGTTCGGCGGGCTGCGCGCGGCAATCGCCCAGACCTGCCAGCCCCAGGCCGAGGCGTCGCGTATCGTCCAGCCGCAAGGCTTCATGGTCCCCCCTGTGAGCGACCGCTAGGAGGGTGACCGATGGCTGACCAGGACCCCCAAACCATGCGGGATTGGCTGAGCGCCCAGGAGCGCCTACGGCAGGGGGGCATTCCGGCCGAGAGTCTCACGACCCCCCGGCCGTGGTGGCAGGACGTGCTCACCCGCGCGGCGATGCAGACGCCGGTGGTGGGGCCGCTGTTTGCGCCGCCGCAGTCGCGGCCCGTACCGCAAGAAGGCGTGGAGCCGCTGCCCCTCGGGAGCCTGGGCGACCCGGTGAGCCAGGCGGCGTTTCTGATGGCGCCGGGGCTGTTGCAGGGAACGAAGGCCACCGCCGACCTCCTGGGGCAGCCGGGCTACAGCCGGAGCTTCGGGCAGGGCGGGCCGCTCACGATGTTGCGCGGCGAGCGGGGGAATTTGGGGCCGCCGCCGGTGAGCGAGTACGGCGAGGCGCTGCCTAGGAGTGTGGTGCGGGGGGCGGATGGGACGCTGACGAAGCTCTACCACGGGACCGGAGGGGCGTACCCGGATTTCGAGATGAGCCAGGCCGGCAGCGGTGCCGGAGGGGAGTTGTATGGGCCGGGCATCTACCTGACGGACTCGCCCGCCGTGGCCGGAGGCGACAGTGCGGCCATCAGCTCCGCCTATGACGCCCTGGTGGCCCGCCGGGAGACGGACCTGGCGCTGAGTAGCTCGTCCTACCATCGCGCGACCGTGCAGCGCGACTTTGAGGCACGGGTCAACGCGCTGGACCTGGGCTATGCCTCGACGGGACGCCCACGGGGCACCCCAAACGTGCGCCCCGTGTATGCGGACCTCAAGCGGCCGTTTGACATTGACGCCCCCATTGGCGCGGCGGACGTCGAGCGCGTGCTGCGGGCCACCAAGGACCCGGCGGCCCTGGCGCGGGCGGAGGCCGCTGGACGCGGCGGGAGCGCCGCCTTGTCTGGCATGACGGGCCAGGACGCCTATCAGATGCTGACCAGCTACGTGGACAAAGGCGCGGCGGCGGACGCGCTCCGCCAGGCCGGCTACGACGGCATTACCCACGTCGGCGGCGGCACCACGGGCACGGCGCCGCACCAGGTCTACATTGCCTTTTCGCCGGAGCACGTCTACCCGGCCCCGGCGGTGGAGGCGCTCAAATGAGCCTCCTTCCGCCCATCCTGTACAAGGCGGAGTTAACCGAGCGCCAGACGCAGCTCTTAGCGCGTCCCTGGGTGCACTGGTTCCAGGCCCTCGACACCCGCGTCGGCGGCCCGTCGGCCCCCACCATCCTGGAGCTGGCGGCGGACCTGGCGGCCCTGGGCAGTGTGCCGGCGGCCCTGGCGGCCCTGACGCTGCGCGTGGCAGCCCTGGAAGCAGCGGCGGCCCTGCACCTGGGCACGCCGACCGTGCAGGCCGTGGCAGCGGGGGCGGGGACCGGCGCGGTGGTGCGTGTGCGTGGCTCAGATCGGGCAGGCGTGCTGTCGTTGACCACGGCGGCGCGGGCGGATCACCGCAGCAACAGCGATGTGCTGACGGTGACGTTCCACACGGCCTGGACGGCGCCGCCGCTCGTGCAGGTGCAGCCGGCCAACGACGCGGCGTATGGGCTGCTCTATGGGCGGTTCACTGCACACCCGTGCAGTGTGCGGCTGGTGCAAAGCCGCGTGACGACGACGGGCTTTCCGTTGGCGGTGGGCGTGACGAGTTTACCCCGAGAAGGGGACACCTATCTCTGGTCGTATGTAGCGGTGGGCTAAACCCACGAAAGGCGATTGACCTATGCAACTGGGCACCCACGTCCCCCACCCGGCCCCGCCCCTGGAGGAGCCCGGCGCCGTCCGGCTCTGGGACGAGGATTCGCCGCTCGCCACCTGGCTCACGCAGCGGGTCCGTGCCGCCGGGTATGACGGCGGCCATGCGATGCTTCCCGACACCGAGGGCGCGGCGCCCCTGGAGACGCCATGAGACACTTCCTCTGTCTGGCGCAGGGTCTGGAGACCCGGCCCCTGGTGCTCGCCCTGTGGCAGCAGCCGCACCTGTGGAACCAGCATACGCAGCGCACCACGATGCCGGGCAGCCCGGTGGCGTGTTGCGATGATTGCTTCTTGCGCTTTCAGCCTCTGCCGGGGGTGACGCTGCATGGCCTGCCCGAGGTGCTCGATCCGCACGAAACCTACTGGTACCCGGCGGCCCAGGCCCTGCCGGAGGCCCGGCCGCTGATTTTTGAGGCGATGCGCCTGGTGCAGGGGGAGCGATTGGGCCGGGTGATTATTACCCGCCTCCCGCCGGGGGGGCATATCCTGCCGCACAACGACGCCGATGCGAACTCCGCCTATTATCACTTTATGCATTTGTTATTGGCTGGGAGTGCACAAACACGTTTCCGGTGTGGGGATGAAGTCGTACTTATGCTGCCCGGCGAGCTGTGGCTGTTTGATAACCTGCTGGAACACGAGCTGCACAACGACGGCCCGGAGGATCGCTTGAGCCTCATTATCGCCATCAAGAAGGGCGGCAGGCCATGAGCCTCACCTTCGCCGTCGAGCCCTGGGCGGACGCGCAGCCGGAGATCGCGCTGCTGCTGCCCCTCCATTGGAAGGAGATCGCGTTAGATCAACATCTCATTGCCCTCGACATGGACTGGGCCGCCTACGCCGAGCTGGCGCGGGTGGGCATGCTGCACGTCGTCACGGCCCGCAGCGAGGGCCGGCTGGTGGGGTATTTCCTGTCGTTCATTCGTCTGCACCTGCACTACCAAACGTCGCTGACGGCCTTTGAGGACATGTTCTTCTTGCTGCCGGCCTGGCGCCGGGGCTGGGCGGGCGTCCGCTTCTTTCAGTTCGTCGAGCAGAGCTGGCGCGCCCTGGGGGTCGAGCGCGCGGCGATCAGCTACAAGCTGCATTTTCGGGACGGGCGCGTGGGCCGCCTGCTGACCTATCTCGGCTGGCAGGCCACGGAGACCAACTACACCAAATATCTTGGGACGAAACGAGGCTAACGATGGCTTTTGTTGCCGCAGGGGTGGCCGTGGTCGCCGCAGGCGCCGGGGTCTACGGCAGTACGGTCAGCGCCGGGGCCGCCACAGACGCGGCCAACACGCAGGCGGGGGCCGCGCGGGACGCCAACGCCACGCAGCTCGCCATGTTCAACCAGACGCGCGCCGACCTGGAGCCCTACCGCGGCTATGGCCAGACGGCGCTGCTCAACCTGGAGCGCACGGCCAACCAGCCGCTCAGCATGCGCCCCTATACGCCCACGCCGACGTTCACCCCCCCCGCGCCCTACACCGGCCCCAGCGAGGCCGACCTGCGCGCCGATCCCGGCTATCAGTTCCGGGTGCAGCAGGGGCAGCAGGCCCTGGAACGCAGCGGCGCCAGCCGGGGCCTGACGCTCAGCGGCGGCCAGCTCAAGGACCTGACGCGCTTTGGCCAGGGCCTGGGCGCCCAGGAGTACGGCGCCGCCTATCAGCGCGGCTACCAGCAGAATCAGGACCTCTACCAGCGCGGCTACCAGCAGAACGCCGACCTGTACAACCGCAACCTCCAGGCGTACCAGACCGATTACAACACGCTGCTGGGCCTGCGCAAGGAGCAGTATGGCGAGTTTGCCGGGATTGCCGGCGCTGGGCAAGGCGCGGTCAATTCCCTGTCCAGCCTCGGCCAGAACACCGCCACCGCCCTCAACGCCAACACCATTGGCGCCGGGAATGCGATGGCGGCGGGGACGGTCGGCAGTGCCAATGCCATCAACGCCGGGCTGGGGAGTATCGGGTCGGCGGGCAACAGCTTCTTGCAGTATCAGCTCTTGAGTAGCCTGGCCAACCGCCAGAAGCCAACCGTCTACCCCACCGACGACTAGGAGGCCCTATGCCCATCGATAGCTCTATTGCCCTCGCTGGTAAGCCGCCGGTGCTGCCCGAGGTCGATTGGAATAAAACGTTCCAAACCTTGAGCCAGATGCGTTCCTACAACGCCACCGCCCGCGCCAAAGAAGAAGAGGCCGCCCGCACGCAGACCCTCTTTGACGAGACGGGCGCGGGCCGCCAGTTGCTCAGCTCCCTGGGCACCGTGCCCGCGAGCCCCGCTGCGCCTGCACCGGCGCAGGGCGGGCCACCCTTCGACGAGGCGACCCTGGCGGCGCTGCCCCAGGGCGGCAGTATGCCCCCGCCGACAGCCCCCCAGGCGGCCGCGGCCCCGGCGGCACGGCGCCGGTCGATCCTCGACCCCGACGTACAGGCCGAGATGTACCACATTGCGCCGCACGCGGCGGACGACCTGCTCAAAACGGGCCTGGCCACCCATACCGCCACGCTGGAAGCGCAGCAGAAGCTCTATGAGAGCGTGGCGCGGTCGATCCCCACCGGCGATGAGGCCGGCTATCAAGCCTGGCGCACCATGGCGGCGACCGTGCTGCCCCCGGAGATGGCGGCCCACCTGCCGGATCACGATCCGGGGCCGGCCGGCGTGGCCCAGATGCAGCGCAACGCGCAGGACCTCGGCACGCAATTCAAGCAGCAGATTGACGCGAGCACGGCGGAGTCAGCCCGGATCTCCGCGCAGGCCACCGCGAAGCAGGCCGACACCGCCGCGCAGCGGCTCCCCATCGAGCAGCAGCAGGCCGAGACCGCCGCCGCCCAGGCCAAGACCGCGCAACAGCTTGCCGACCGGGGCTACCCGCTGGGCACTGGCTACGGGCAGGATCCGAACGCCAAACCCCCGCGCATCCTCGGCCCGCAGGGCACGGCCACGCAGGCGCCGATCAGCCCGGAGGGGATGGCGCTGAAAAACGGGTACACGCAGCGGTTTGAGACCGGCAGCCAGGATTTTAAGGCGGCGACCGCCGCCTATAACGAGGCCGTGCCAGCCCTGAAGCTCGGGACCAATGCCGGCGACCAGGCTGCCCTCAACGCCATGCGGAAACTCAACCTGCCCGACCAGGCCGTGCGGCTCTCCGGCAGCCCGACCCCCATTGGCAACCTCTCGGAGGTGATCAAGGGCGAACTCAGTCGCCTGTTTTCGCAGCCCGGCACGACCATTGCCCCCGAACTCCGCAAGAAGTTTCAGGAGCTGATCAACGTCGTGCATGCGCAACAGATTGACACCCACATCCAATTCCGTAACCAGATCCGCGCCGAAGCCACCGGCCAGCTCGGGCCGGCGGCGGCGCTGGAAGTCGCGCCCAACCGGCTGACCACGCTCGGCAGTGGGAACGCAGACAAGGTGCTCACGCAGGCGCAATTTCAGGAGATTCTCACGCATGAACGCACCAAGGGCAAAACGCTCGGCACGGTGTATCTCGACCTGGCAGACAAAGGGTATACCGTGCGCGGAGGGCCGCAATAATGCCGCTCTCCATCCAGGACCTCAAAGACCTCATCGTGAACGATGCCACCCGGCTGGGCAACGACCCCGCCCTGATGCTGGCGCTGGCCGATCACGAGAGCCGGGGCTTTAACCCGAACGCCCTCAGCCCGACCGGCGTGCGCGGGCTGTTCCAGGTCACCAACCAGACCGGCGGCCCCTACGGGCAGACGCCGCAGACCCGCAGCGACCCCACCGTCTCCTCCGATGTGGGGCAACGCCATTTCAAGGACCTGCTCTACAAGGCAGGCGGCGACGTGCCGACCGCGCTCACCTGGTACAACGGTGGCAGCGATCCCAAATTTGCCCAGCGCGTGCTTGCCAAAGTCGCCGGGCATCAGGCGCGGCTCGGGAAGGCCGGCAGCACCGACGCGATCCTGAACGACGTGTACGGGCCAGCCGGGGCGCCCACGCCCGCCGCACCAGCCGCCGCAGCAGCGCCCAGCACGGACGCGATCCTGAACGACGTGTATGGCCCGGCCACGACCCCCACGCCTGCCACGCCCGCCGCGGGCACCGCGCCCTTGCCCATGATGGCGCCCGACGCCCCGCTGCCGCCCTCGCAGCTCACGCTCGACATTGCCAAGCCCTCGGCACCAGGCCCTACCCCACCCGGACGCACGCCCCTGGAGGGGAACACCCTGGATGATCGCGCCGATACCACCACCGGCGCGACGATCCGCCCCTGGGCGGATGCCGGCGTGGACACCGCTAAAGCGGTGGGGGCAATGGGCCTCGTGACCGGCGGGACCATGGGCGGCGCGGCGCTGGGCGCGATGACCGGCCCCTTTGCGCCTGTGGCGGTCCCTGCCTTCAGTGCCGCCGGCGCGGAACTCGGGAATATGGCCAGTAAATATCTCGGCTGGCAGCCCGGCAAGTGGAATGAGCCCGACCTGAGCGATGCCCTCGCCGTGGGCGTGCCCCTCGTCGCTGGCACGGCCCGTGCGGCGCTCCCTTACACGCGGGCTGGCCGCGCCGTGCAGACCGCGACCGACGCCACCACCGCCGAGGAAGCGCAGCACGCGCGCTGGCTCGCGGAAGCCGAAGCGGCGCATAAAGAGACCGTGGCGCAGGCCCAGGCCGCCAGGAAACCGTGGCAGAGCACCTGGGGTGTCACCGACCCGCCCGTGCCCCCGGAGCTGGCGCGGCTGCGGGCCAACCCACCCACGCCGGTGGAGCCCACGCTGCCGCCGCCGACGCTGAGTAGCCTGGCCAAGCACTATTTCGGGTATGTGCCGTCCTGGTTCGCCCCCGTGGCGGCGCCGGTGGATATCGCGGATACCGTGATTTCGCACGCGCTCAACTCGCCCACGCTGCGCCCATGGCTCCAGCGCCAACTGGCGGCCAGTGGCGGCACGCTCACCCCGCAGACGCTGGCGATGCTCAACGCCATGGTGAGGGGTGGGATGCAAGATACTCAGCGGCCCGTGCCCTAGCAGCGTATGCGGCACGACGCTCCCGCTCTTGGCGCAGTTCGTCTCGTGATGGGATGTCCCCATGGACCCATGCCGAGAGATAGGCATAGACGAGGAACAGGCCGGCCAGGGGGAAGATGACGGCGCTAGTGTACAGAAAGCCGAGCAATAAGCTTCGTAGCAGTGCCGCGAAGCACATCTCACACATACGCAACCTCCGAGGCACCCCGCAGGGCGCCGCACGAAAGGACCATTCCATGGCCGAAAGCATTAGCGCCTTCGTCCAGTCCACCTGTCTGGAGGAGATTTTCTTCAATGGCGAGACCGGCGACCTCTCCGTGACGTTCACCAAGGGCTCGCGGTACACGTATAGCGGCGTCCCGGCGGAGGTCGCCCAGGGGCTCGTGAACGCCGCCTCCAAGGGCAAGTATTTCCGCGCCAATATCCTGGGGAGCTATGGGTTTCGCCGGGGCTAGGAGGCCCGAGGGGCCTCTAGGGTGCCTGCACAAGTATACAGCATACATTGTCCTAGTACAAAGGGAACACTATGACGCTCGCGCTGCTGCCCTACCCGCGCTTCCGCGCTACCGATGCCAACGGGCTTCCATTGGCCGGCGGCCTGCTCTACAGCTATCAGGCGACGACTTCCACTCCGCTCGCGCTCCTGACCAGCGATGGCTCTACCCCCGCCCAAAATCCGCTGGTCTTGGATGCCAATGGAGAAGCGGATGTCAGATTGGGGACAAACTCGTATAAATTAGTCTTAAAAACCAGCGCCGGCGCCACCCTGTGGACCATAGACAACGTCTCCGGGCTCTCCCCCACCGTCCTGGGCGGCTACTCCGCCACGCTGGCGCAGATGAAGCTCACCACCGACCCCGGCGAGCTGGGCAGCGAGTCGCTGGCCACCACCATGGCGGGCGAGCTGGAGCGGCTGCGCTGGGCGACCTATGAGGTCAAGCACGCCGTC
>Ga0209488_10001606_pt1 | contig 19281 bp, 20 predicted proteins | sample Rivendell_Oct201_8_FD_188349 | JGI IMG/M metagenome (GOLD analysis project Ga0209488, IMG submission 188349) | Vadose zone soil microbial communities from the Eel River Critical Zone Observatory, Northern California, USA -... | ecosystem: Environmental > Terrestrial > Soil > Vadose zone >...
CGGCTGCACCGTAATCATTTGGGGCTCTGGTGCATGCACCTGCGCGATCTGATTCAACGGCATTTGCGAACCGTAATAGTCGACGCTCACGCTATCCAGCATGTGCACGGAGGCGCGCCCCGTCCGCGTTGCCGCCATCGCCTTGCGGAAATCTTCGACGGCCTTCTCCATGCGCGTCTTCAGCTGCGCGCGAATCTCTCTTAATGGACCGCTATCAGCCATAGGTCAGCTCCGGGCAATGCGCTAAACAAAACGTTGCATTATAAACCCAACAGAAGGCCGGCCACGGATTCCCACGGATCTGCACGGATCAATGCAAGAAAATCCGTGTTGATCCGTGAGAATCCGTGGCCGATAGACTTTTACGCGCTGACCATCGATCCGATCTTCTCTCCCAGGACCACCCGGCGGATATTCCCATGCTGGTTCAGGTTGAAGATGATGATAGGCAGGTTGTTATCTTTGCAGAGGCTGATCGCAGTAGAATCCATCACTTTCAGGCCTTGCCTCAGTACTTCCATATAGGTGATAACGGAAAATTTCTTCGCGTCCTTCACGATCATGGGATCGGCGTCGTAGATGCCATCAACCTTTGTAGCCTTGAGGATCGCATCTGCCTTGATCTCCATGGCGCGTAACGAGGCGGCGGTGTCGGTCGAGAAGTAGGGATTGCCCGTTCCCCCGGCGAAGATCACAACGCGACCTTTCTCGAGGTGGCGAATCGCCCGCCTCCGGATGAAGGGCTCAGCCACTTGATTCATCTCGATGGCGGACTGCACCCGCGTATACACGCCCTGCTTCTCCAAAGCATCCTGCAACGCTAAGGCGTTGATCACGGTGGCCAGCATGCCCATGTGGTCGGCCGAGACACGATCCATGTCCTTGGCCTGTTGAGCCACGCCTCGAAAGAAATTTCCTCCACCCACCACAATCGCGATCTGGATGCCGAGACTATGCACGTCAGCCAGTTCAGCGGCCACCTCGTGGATGCGCGCTGACTCGACGCCGAAACCCTGATTTGCCGCCAGAGCTTCACCGGAGAGCTTCAACAGGATTCGTTTGAAGACAGGGGTCGTGGTCGTCATGATCGGTTGTCGTTGCTCATGCACTTGCTAAGGCGTCATCCCGAAGCCCCGCGCGTTTTCTCCAGCGGGGCGAGGGATCTCCTGTGGCAGAATCTCGCTTGGTTCAAACCAGATCATACTCCGCGAGATCCTTCACTCCGCCTGAAAACCGGCTCCGCTCAAGATGACGCACGGGCACAGCATTCGGCAAAACAGGTGCTCCGGGAAACACAAAAAAGGGCGCCGAAGGCGCCCTGGCTTACTCAGCTTTCTGTTCTGTAGGCTTCGCCACTGCGACGGTCTCGCCCGCGTCCCCCACTTTGAAGCGCGCAAAGCGCCGTACCGCAATGTTCTCGCCCAGCTTGCCGATCTTCGTGGCAATCAACTGCGAGATTGATACAGTCTGGTCTTTGATGAAGGGCTGCTCCAAAAGGCAAACCTCTTCGTAGAACTTCTCCATCTTGCCTGCAACCATCTTCTCCGCAATATTCTGCGGCTTGCCCGAGGCGACAGCCTGCGCCAGATAAATCTCTTTCTCGCGCTCGAAGTCAGCCTTGGTCACGTCCTCTTTGCGGACGAACTTCGGGTCGCTGGCCGCGATGTGCATCGCGATGTCGTGCACCAGTTCTTTGAAATCATCGGTGCGCGCCACGAAGTCGCTCTCGCAGTTCACCTCGACTAGCACGCCAATCTTCCCTCCGGCGTGGATGTAGCTGGTCACCGCGCCTTCACTGGTCACACGCGTCGCTTTCTTGGCCGCGACCGAAACGCCCTTCTTGCGCAGAATCACGACAGCCTGCTCCAGGTCGCCCTTGGCTTCCGTCAAAGCCTGCTTGCAATCCATCATCGGCGCCCCGGTCTTCTCCCGGAGGTCTTTCACTTGCGCTGCTGAAATATTCACAGTAGTCGTACCCATATCGATAAAAATCCTTCGTCTATTCCTAATTTGATGCTGCCCAACAAACTTTGACCCGCGCCGGACGACCCGCGCGGGTCTGAATTTCCCTTTAGGGATAATGCTCCGGTTTTTCACTTCCAACTGAGAACTGGCAACTGTTCCTAGACCGTCTGACTCTCCGCCTTCGGAACCTCGGCATCCTCATTAGCCACAGGCTTCTTATGGATACCGGGGCCCAGCACTTCTTCCATGCTGATGTCTTCAGCTGCATCGGGTGTGGCTTCCTCGGCTTGCAGATCGATCGCAGCAGCTTCCTGCGCGGCCTGGGCCCGGTCCGCGGCAGCGGACATCTCAGCAACTTGCTTGTCGGTCATCAACTGCGCCCCCTCGGCAATCGACTCAGAAATCTTCGACGTAAACAGGCGGATCGCCCGCAGCGCGTCGTCGTTGCCAGGAATCACATAGTCCACTTCGCTGGGATCGCAGTTGGTGTCCACGACCGCCACGACAGGAATGCCCAGCTTGCGCGCCTCGCGCACCGCAATCTGCTCTTTGTTGGAGTCGATCACGAAGATCGCATCCGGCAACCGGCTCATGTTCTTGATGCCTGCCAGGTTCGCCTGCAGATGCTTGCGTTCGCGCTCCAGCTTGATCACTTCTTTTTTCGGCAGCAACTCGTAACGGCCATCGGTGGCCATTTCGTCGAGTTCTTTCAGTCGCTTCACCGATTTCTGCACCGTAACCCAGTTGGTGAGCAGGCCGCCCAGCCACCGCTGGTTGATGTAGAAGCCGCCGCACTTCGTCGCCTCTTCGGCAATCGCGTCCTGCGCCTGGCGCTTGGTTCCCACGAACAGCACAATCCTGCCGTCGGATGCCAGGTCCTGCACAAACTTCGACGCCTCTTTGAACATCTTCAGCGTCTTCTGCAGATCGATGATGTAAATCCCATTGCGCTCTCCGAAGATGAACTCTTTCATCTTGGGATTCCAGCGCTTTGTCTGATGCCCGAAGTGGACGCCCGCTTCGAGCAATTCCTTCATGGTGATAGTAGCCAATGAACCTCCTTATTGAGTCTGCATCCGGCGCTCGCCTGCCTGCGGCAGGTTGCCCCGGATTGCCATTCCCGCCCCGCACCGCGAAGCACGGGAAGAATTGAACACCTTGAAAACGAACCCTACAACGAACCCTACGTAGAGACGTAGCTTGCTACGTCTCTCTTTCCACGCATGAAAGACGTTGCAAGCAACGTCTCTACAAAAAAACTACCGCTTCGAGAACTGGAATCTCTTGCGAGCGCCCTTCTGCCCGTACTTCTTGCGCTCTTTGCCGCGCGAGTCACGGGTGACCATGCCCTCGGCCTTCAATTTCTTGCGCAGTTCCGCATTGAACTGCATCAGGGCGCGGGCGATGCCCAGCTTAACCGCATCCGCCTGTCCGCGCACGCCGCCGCCCAACACATTGGCGATGACGTTAAACGACACCGCTGTGTCAGTCGACGCCAACGGCGCCTTTGCGGCCGAGCGCTGCGCCGGCGTCACAAAATACTCCTCAAAGGCGCGCCCGTTTACCTTGAAGTCTCCACTGCCCGGACGCAAATACACGCGCGCAATCGCCGTCTTCCGCCGCCCCGTTCCGTAGTATTGAACTAATTCAGCCATGCTAGCTTTTATCTCCAAATCTCGTTTGTAGAGACGTAGCTTGCTACGTCTCTTCTCGCCACGTGCTCAACTGCCGGTGCCGGCAAGACGTTGCCAGCAACGTCTCTACGCCCGAACTTCGAGCGCCAATTCCTGCGGCTTCTGCGCCTGGTGCGGATGCTTATCGCCCTTGTACACATTCAGCTTCGAAAGCATATGCGCCGCCAACTTATTCTTAGGCAGCATCCGCCGCACCGCATCCTCGATAATCGCTTCGGGCTTGCGCGCCAAACGCTTGCGATAATCTTCGGTGCGCAGTCCGCCCGGATAACCGGTGTAATGGTGATACTGCTTCTGCTCAGACTTCATGCCGGTCGTTCGAATCTTTTCGGCATTGATCACAATCACGTGGTCGCCGGTATCCAAAAACGGCGTGTACTGCGGATTCTCTTTACCCATGAGGATGCGCGCCACTTGCGAGGCCAAACGCCCCAGCGTCTGCCCATCCGCATCCACGACGTACCACTTGCGCACAATTTCCCCCGCTTTGGGGAAATAGGTTGACATCGGAACTCTCCCAGATTGAAAAAGCTTAAGAAAGAAGACCGCTCGTTGATTCCCCGGCGAGGACGCCAGGCCATCAGGCGGGCAACCACAATACTGCCAAGCCTTTAAGATACCGTAGCCTGCAAAGAATTGTCAACGCAGAGTTGGTGCTGCGGGACCCACCGAATCGCAAGTTCCGACAACAACTCGGGGGGTGCCCCATTTCTCGCGTCCTTTGCGAGAAGTGGGAGTTCCTTTCGTAGCCTCAGAGAGTTGAAACAACACGCACTGAGAACTACAAGTGTGCTAATATTCCGGCCCATGGCTGCGCCCTGCGTCGTCTTCCGCCGCCTGTTAATAATGGCGTTCGTACTGGCCGCCCTCTCTGCCTTCGCCGCCGATGAAACCGGCCAACCCGCTCCTCGCTTCCGCGCCAAGACCACAGCCGGCGACCAATACAACAACGCATCCATCAAAGGCAAAGTTGTTCTTTTCGAATTCTGGACCACCTGGTGCAAGTACTGCGAAGAAGAAGCCGAACTGGTGGACGACATGGCCAAGGAGTTTTCCGGCAAAGGTCTGATCGTCCTCGCGGTCGACGTCCTCGAGCCCGATCAAAAAGTGAAGAAGTATCTGGCGGAGCACCCGCGATCGGTTCCCATCGTCCTCACTAAAGACACCAACCTTGCCGCCATGTACAACGCGCAGGTCTATCCGATTTATGTGGTCATCGACCGCGACGGCAACATCGCTGGCGAACAACGAGGCGCCGCCGGAGAAAGGGCGCTGCGCAATCTATTACGCCGCGCGGGAATCGAATCGAACGAATCCGACTAGCACACGCCTCGCTCCAAGCGCAGTTCAACCCACACGCTTGCGTCCACTCTGGTGCTCGGCGAGTACGGCGTCAATGGCCTCAACCATATCCTCAAATTCATTCATACCCTCGTAGCGGTAGCCATTGACGAAGAACGTTGGAGTGCCATTCACCCCGCTACGCACGCCGCCAAGAAATTGCGCTTTGACGACCGGTGCGAATTCGCGGCTCTCGAGAGCGGCAGGAAGGTCATCAGCCGATAGTTCCAGCTCTTCCGTCAATTCCACCAGCAGCGGAACGCTCAAACGATCCTGATTCTCAAAAATTCCATCGTGCATTTGCCAGAAGTGCTCATTCGCTCCCGCGAACTCAGCCGCCTCGGCCGCAGGTTCCGCGAGAGGATGGATCTGCGTCAGGGGAAAATGCCGGTACACAAATCTGAGTTGCTTTCCAAAGTGTTTCCTTACGGCCTTAACAACGGGATGGGCACGTCCACAGTGTGGACATTCATAATCCCCATACTCAACCAGCGTAACCGCCGCCTGCTCATCGCCCAAAGCGTGGTCAGCTGGCGCGACGGGAACTTTCAAGTTGGCCATGACTCTGCCCCTTTTTCGATAGATTCTCCAACGCTTCAAGGATGCCTTCCGCTCCGGGATTAACCGCGACTGGCGAACAGTAACTCCAGAATATGACGCCTTCCTCGTCGATCACAAAGAGGGCGCGCTCGCACACCCCTTCTTTGTCGCGATAGGCGCCGTACTCTTTAGCCACCGCTCCTTTGGGCTCGAAATCGGACAGCAGAGGAAAATGCAGATGCCGGTCGCGGGCAAACGCAGCATGACACCACGGGCCGTCCACCGAAACGCCAAGAACTTCGGCTTTGTATTTTTGAAATTCAGGAAGAATCTCGTTATACAGAGCCATCTGGTCCCCACACACGGGGCTCCAGTCGGCAGGATAGAAAGCCAGCACCACTGGCTGGCCGCGTAGATCGCGGAGTGAAAGACTCTGATCCGGAGTCACGGGCAACGTGAAGTCCGGGGCTGTTGTTCCAGGAGAGAGCATGCGAGTCACGCCAAGCCTCCTTGACTGAAATGACCGGATTGAATGACATGAGGCCGACGAGGGTCTTGCATCAATCCAGAATTAATTCAAACCTTGGATTCGACTGTTTCACTCATAGGCCAGCGCGTCAATCGGGTCTTTTTGCGCCGCCTTAACGGCCGGATAAATCGCTCCAGCCGCTGCCCCCACAATCGCGATGAGCGTCGCGCGCATCATCCACAGATTGCTCTTGTCGATATGCACCAGCGGCCAGCGGTGCTGAATTCCCAGTCGCGCGGCCAGGCTGACCGCAATCCCCACGGCGATTCCCGCAAGCGCCAGCAGTACCGTCTCCCGCAAGATCACATTAACGATGTACAGCTTCGACGCGCCCAGGGATTTCAGGATCCCGATTTCGCGGGTCCGCTCCATGACTGCCGTGTACATCGACTGGAAGATGACCAGAAAGCCGATGATCAGGCTCACTCCGATCACTACCCCAATGAACGGTCGAAATCCGGGCAGATGGCTGGGCGTCATCATGCTCAAATAATCCGGAGTGGAGAGCACGGAGTACCGCTCCATCCCCGGCTGCGCCTTCACCGCGGCAACCACGGCATCGGCATTAGCCGGGTCATCGAGCTTTACATAAAAGACTGAGGCCTTGTCTTTCGCGCCAATCAAATCCTGCAGCGTGGTCATGGGCACGAACTTTCGCGCCCCGCGGCCGTTCTCGACGATGCCGGCCACGCGGAAGTTGTGATTCAGAATTTCCATGGTGTCGCCGACGCGCACATGCCGTTGGCGCGCGATGTAGTCATCCACCAGCGCATCGTCCGGCCCCTGGAATGGGCCGCCTTGCAGATACTGGAACGATCCGCCCAAAGCTTCGAAGCTAGGCAAGTCGATGCCGTCGATGACTTCCAAGCCGCCTCCGGTCACGATCTGCCAGATGACCGGGCTAACCACCTTCACGTGCGGCATCCGCCGTAAAATATCCGCGATCTTGACCGACACCGGCGCCCCACTGATCCCCGTCAGAAACGAGGACCCCGGCGGCTGCACGATCACATCCGCTCCAATGCCGGCCGTCCGGTTCTTGGAGTCATTCATGATCCCGTAGCACAGCCCCACAATCAGTAGAATCAGCGTTACCTCAAGCGCAATCGCCACAATGCTGATCAGCGACCGAATAGGCCGGTGCACCAGATTGGCTACAACCATTTTGTTCATCATGATGGGAACACTTTAAGACGACGCCTTCGCGCCCGAAGCAGTTTACGGATGGCTCTCCACGGGTCCGGCCACCGCACTCGACTGTGGCTGGTCCAGATGTACCACCTCCGCCCCAGCCGGCTGATCCAGTGTGAACTGTTCGTCCTTCAACGGCTTGTTCATCTCCAGCTTCAACACATTCATCTTGATGTCGTACTCTTCCTGCGGCCGGTAGATCTCGATCCGCGACGGAAAGCTGACGCCGTTGTAGTCCTTGTAATCCGCATAGCGAGCCTCGGTTACCAGCTTGCCCTGATCGTCGTAAATATACTGCTTCGTCGGATGAAGGTCGGTGCGGCTGAAAACAATCTTGCGCGACAACATCGCATCCTTATCGCCGCGCTTGTGGATCACCACCAGTTCGTAATCATCCTGAAGGATGGGATGGCCCTTGCTGTCGTGCAGAATCTCGTAGCTGCTCTCAAGCACCGCAATCTCCGACTCCGGATCGATGGGACGGATCAGCAGCGCATCGTAAATGTTCTGCGGCCGAATGCTCTCCATGGGCTGGTCGGCGTTGGCGGTCTTCACTTCATTGCGTCCCACCACGAAACGATTCTTGGGCGGAATCCAAAGTTTGAATTCCTGGCCATCGCTCACCATGTCGAACGCGGTGGTGCGCACAATCGGCATCAACCCAATCATGTGCAGCATGGCGGGCTTCCGCGCCAGCACATAGCCGCGAATCTCCTTGTAATCGGTGACGTGCCCCTTCTTCACGCCGCCCGCGGAGGTGTCGATATCTACTGTCGCCTGCAGCGACCGGATTTTCTCTGCCTGATTATTAATGGCCGCAACCAACCCCTGTTGCGTGGACTCGAGAAGGGGAGCCTTCGAATACTGTTCTTCGACCGGACGGGTACGGAACAGGCAGCCCGTGGTCGGCAATGCCGCCACCACTAAAATGAGCGTCCAAAAGGGCGAGGTACGTCTCATGCAGATATTCAGATGATCTCCAGAACATTTGAGTATATCTCGCCCGAAAGGTCGCAATTTCCCAAATCGGGCCCCTCGGGCGGACTCCTAAGCCCAGTAGATCCAGCACATCACAGGCCGAGAACCTGATTCGTCAACCGAAAACCTTATCCCTCAGCCTCAGAGCTTCAACGCGTAAGCCCTATCATCTAAACTATTTCCATCGTGCGGCGAATTGTGTGGCTCATCCTCTTTGCGATGTTGGCCGGGGCCGGCTGGTTTGCCTGGGCTTTGTTCGTTCCGGTCTCTCCGGCGGGCCAAACCTTCGTCCTGCTGCGTTCGGGATACTCCACCCGGAGAATCGCTTCCGAGTTGAAGAGCGCCGGCGTCATTCGAAGCGAAGATGCGTTTATTCTCTGGCACTATCTTCACCGAGGCCGCTCGCTCAAGGCCGGAGAATATCTCTTCGAGAGCCCCGCAAGCGCAAGGGATGTGCATCGGCGCCTGGCTCACGGCGACGTTTATTTCCACACCGTGGTGGTGCCCGAGGGCTTTACGATGTTCGACGTCGCTCACGCCGTCGAAGCCGCAGGCCTCGGCCCCGCCGCGGATTTTCTGAAAGTCGCCCAGTCAGACACCGCGCTGATCGCCGACCTGGCTCCGGGCGCGCATTCGCTGGAAGGCTACCTGTTTCCTGACACCTATGAATTCAGCCGCATGCAAACTATGGAGGACATGGCAGCCGCCATGGTGAAGCAGTTTCGCCAGGTCGCCCACCAAATCGGATTGACGCCCGCGTCCGCCGAGAGCGTGCAACCCGCCTCCGCAACTCGGCTCGACCCAACGTCGGGCAGCGAGAGCGTCCCAGGCGACATTCAGCGGACAGTGATACTGGCCTCGATCATAGAAAAAGAAACGTCCGTTCCCGATGAACGTCCGCTGGTGGCCAGCGTGTACTCGAACCGCTTGGCAAAGAGAATCGCGCTCGACGCCGACCCTAGCATCATCTATGCAGAACTTCTGGCCGGAACCTATCAGGGCGGGCTCCATCATGCGGACATGCAGTTCCGTTCGCCCTATAACACTTACAGAAACGCGGGATTGCCCCCCGGTCCCATTGGCAATCCAGGACGCACTTCACTCGAAGCCGCCATGCATCCCGCGCAAAGCGACTACTACTACTTCGTCGCCGACGCCGCCGGCCACCACCGCTTCGCCCACACGATTGAAGAGCACAACAAAAACGTAGCCGCGTACCGCCGCGCCATGCGAGGCCAGTAACAACCCCGGACCTCGGGCGTCAGACCTCAGACCTAACTTTCGTTTCAGGCCGCCGGGCGATGGATACTCTCGGGGCGTTTAATGGATTGGATCAGCGAGTTAAGCATTCGTCCGAGTTCTGTTGAAGTCTTGAGCAGAGCTTCAGCGCACGTCGGAGTCAGGTACGCCAATCGCTGACCAATAAGAATCTGAGTTTCCAGTTCGAGCAGTGAACCACGAGCATGACAGAAGAACAGGGCGCGATCACGATCTGTTGAGCGCCCTTTCCCCTCTGCTATATTGCTCGGAATCGACACAGCAGCTCGTCGCATCTGGCTTGTCAGACCATAGAGTTCCTCTCTCGGGAACTTTTGAGTTTCGTGGTACACGCCGATAACCAAGTCCATCGCATTCTGCCAAACCCTGAGATCCCGATACGAAGCAGACATAATTGTGTTACCTCCAGAATCACTCACACCTTTGGCAAGATATTGCAAGATATTGATCGATCTGTGAAAAATGGCGCAAGGACACAGGTCACAGCGGACACTAATTTCCTGTGGATCGTAAATGAAGGCTCTGAATTGTCAGGTCCGAAGTCCGACGTCCGACGTCAGAGGTCCGATCTCACCCGCCGCTCCATCCATCCCTGCAGAATGAGCACCGCCGCCATTCGATCCACTGCCTTTCCTCGCTTCTCAATCGACAGCTCCGTCTCCCGCAGCAATCGGTTGGCTTCCGCCGATGTGAGCCTTTCGTCCCACAGGTGGACCGGCAATCGGAAACGCTTGCGCAAGTCTTCAGCGAAGATTTGCATCTTCTCCGCTTGCCTCCCTTCAAGCCCGCTCATTCGCAAAGGCAAGCCAACCACGATTTCTTTCACGCCAAACTCGCGAATCACGAGTTCCAACGCTGCGAGGTCTGACCTCTTGTTTCTGCGCTGGAGAGTCTCCAACCCCTGCGCCGTAATACCAAGAGGGTCGGACACTGCAATCCCGATTCTTCGCGCACCCACGTCAAGGCCGAGGATCCGCGCTCGGGAGCGTTCAGGTCGAACATCCTCTGCGGAAGGATCGAAGGCTGCATCAGAATCTTGTTCGTCAGGCACCGCGCGATTATATGCGGCAGACCTCTTTGTGGCTCAGAAATGGGAGGCCCAAAGAAGGCAGTTCCAGAAAGGGAAAACGACGCCGCTCGCGCCGGAACACCTTGAGTTTCAAAGCCGTCGCCGTAACCTGTTACCTCGCCAGAGCTTACCGTGCCCTATAAACAGCGCCTCGCGCTCAATCTTGCTTTCGTCCTGCCGTGGGAGTACCATAAACATAGTAGATAAGGCTTTCCCCCGCTCCATCGCCATCCTGGATGTCCATATGAGTAATGGTGACTTGAATTTCCACATTGGCGACAAAGTCGTCTATCCCAATCATGGCGTGGGTGTTATCGAACAGATCAGCAGCCGCTCCATCGGCGCCACAATGGAGAAGTTCTACCTCCTTCATATCAAGGCCAGCAGCCTGAAAGTAATGGTGCCTTGCCACAGCGTTGGCAGCGTGGGCCTGCGGCGTGTCGTCCGCAATGGAGAAATCCAGAAGGTTATTGATTTTCTTACAGTTAGCGATGCTGCCAGCAATGGGGACTGGAAAGATCGCTTTCGGGAAAACTCCGAACGCATGCGCACTGGATCGCTTCTCGAAGTCGCCGGAGTTCTGAAGAACCTGATTGCCTTGCATCAGGCAAAGCCTCTATCCTTCCGCGAAAAGAAGATGCTGGAGCGTGCCCGCTATCTCCTGGTCAGCGAATTGGCCATGGCCCGCAACGTCGAAGAGACGAAGATCGAAGAAGTGCTGACCGAAGCTCTCGCCAAATGCAAGCTGCGCTTCCCCGAAGCCTCCGAACTCCAAGCCTAGCCCTTTGCCGTTTTCGGTCTGCCGTCCCGCCAGAAGTCCCAAGCCGCTCTCCGGGTTTATAATCCCTTTAGTTGTGCCGTACTCCAACTCGCGCCGTCTTTTCAGGTTGTCCGTAACCAATGACCGAACTCATCAAGAAAAAACTTCGGGACGAGATCGAGGCGCTCGAACACGAGCTGATCCACGAACTCCCCAAAGAGATCAAGAAAGCCGCCGCTCTCGGCGACCTCAGCGAGAACGCTGAGTATCACATGGCCAAGCAGCGCCAGGAGTTCGTCAAGGCGCGCGTGCGCCAGCTCGGCAAACGCCTCGCCGACCTGTCCATGGTCAACATGAACAACATTCCCAAGGACAGGGTGGGCCTGGGTTCGACCGTCAAGGTTTACGACAACACCAAGAATGAGGAAGTCGAATACAAGCTGGTGACCAGCGAAGAGTCCGACGTGGAGGCTGGAAAGATTTCCACGACATCGCCGATCGGCCGCGCCCTGCTCAACAAGAAAGTTGGCGACACGGCCCTGTTCGTAACTCCGAACGGCAAGCGCGAAATGGAAATTCTGCGCCTCTCCACGATTCACGACGAGGCCGCGCCCGAAGAGGCGAAAGCTTAATGTCCGCATCCTCGCTGTCGAAATCCTCGCCAACGAGATCTCCGCACTGGAAATCGTGGACCAGCGCCTTCGGCCGCGCCTGCGGAGTGCTCCTCGACACCATCGTCCGCTGGCTGGCGCTATCACGCATCAATCCCAACGTGCTGACCTTCATGGGACTGGTCGTGAATACCTGGGCGGCCATCCTCTTCGGCTCCGCCACCGCTGAGAATCAGAGACGCATGTTTTTCTACGCCGGCCTGGTCATCATCTTCTCCGGCTTCTTCGATCTGGTGGACGGCCAGGTCGCCCGCGCCACCAACCGCGTCACCCGCTTCGGAGCCTTCTTCGATTCCGTGGTCGACCGCTACAGTGACGCTTCCCAGTTTCTCGGACTGCTCGTCTTCTACGCTCGCGGCGACCGCTTCTTCTACGTGCTGCTGGCCGCCTTCGTAATGATCAGCGCCATCATGGTCAGCTACACCCGCGCCCGCGCCGAGTCGCTAATCGGTTCCTGCCGCGTAGGCTTCATGGAGCGTCCGGAGCGGCTTGTGCTGGTCATCCTAGGCGCACTCTTCAACCGCATGGCCCCCGTCCTGTGGGTGATCGCAATCCTCTCAACCATCACCGTAATCCACCGCATGCGCTACACCTGGACCCGCACGCAGGACGGTGCGCCCGCAGTGACCAAAGCCGGACAAGCCGCATAAGCATTTTCGGAGCGCACAGCATTTAACGTCGTATTCTCACTTACCCGAGCCGCTCCCTCCAGGCTTGTGGCGCAGCATTTTTCCAAATTTCCCTCCACTGTAGTGGTCAAAGGAAAAATCAAGTGAGACGGTTGGACTCCAACGGTCGAGGTGCCTGACGCCAAATTTGTTCCGATAGCGGAAATATTCCACCCCAGGCTGAAAGCTGATACTGGGAAGTATGGGAATGGACAATTTATTGGTTACGTTGAAACGATAACGCGTGTCGGAAGCGTTATCGTCCGCAAAGGTGAAGGGGAACCATTCACCCTGGTTTTGAAAGATGTATTTCCAACCTAGGAAAAGTGGGGCAGTCCAGTCCCAGTCTACATAGAGCCCACGTGGGTTTCTAACGTGGCGAATCTGGTTAATATGACCTAGCGAGCCTGTCGAAGCTCGCGCGGTAAGGCAATCTTGTAATGACTGTGCTGGATCGGGGAAGCATGGTCCGGCAGCCGTGTCGATTTCCCTCAATGCACCGCGCTCCCATCCCCCCTCGAACCCGGCCTCCGCGTGGCTTTTGGCGGTCTCAATCCGCAGACCGGTTCGCATAAGAATTCTTTGCGTGCGGTCGAGGTCTAAAAGCTGCGGGGTTTGGGTCTTAGGACCGATGGTCAGTGTCTCCTGAGCCAAGGGCGTATCGAATCGCAGAGGTTCAAAGACGAAGCCCATCCTAGGGTCATGTTTCCGTGTCTTCTTTTTGAGGCAAAGGAATCCACAATTGATCAAGGGATGATAGAAAAAACCGACATCAAGAACTGAACGGTTCTTGTCCCTTGAGATTTTGGGGGCGGGTAATACCTGTTGCGTGATCTGGGAACTGTATTCTGACTGGCTTCTAAAATACTCATCCAACCACTTGCCGCTTCGGACGAACTCACTCTGGGTGCCGAACTTCCAGCTGTGGGAGTTCGCGCCAGAGACGCCAGACTCGGTAATGCCGCCAAGGAATTTGGCACGATCGGCTTCGGAAAGGTTGTTGGTAGCAAGTTGATAGCTTACCGAGAACTGTTTCAGGGAGAAATGCCAAGTACGGCGGTTTTGAGCCTGAAGTTCGGGGAGGGGGACCGGATTGGAGAAAAGAGGCTGGTTTAAGGAATTCCACCACCAAGCCTTCATTCTCGCCTCGACACTAGCATTGACCTGCGATGCCCTCTGATCGGTCGGCGCGAAGAGAACATTGCCACCCTGAAGCGGACCTGCAGTAAGGGTCACACACTCGGGGAGTATGGCATCCTGACGGCTACTTAGCCTCCGGCAAACCAACTCGCTGATCTGCATACCTTCGGCCTCCCGTCCTCGTAATGACAGAGTCGTCTCGTTAAAACTCGGGGGCTTCGGTAACAGCTTATCGGCGAGTTCAGCATCGTTTAACTCGGGATAACCGGTGTCGCCCGCCGAGATATGGTTCGTCGTGGCCACAGTGTAGAGCCGATCTTTGTCGAGTAGCGTCCCATCAATCAAATAATTTCCGTCTTCGGTGGGTTCAAGCCCGTGGAACACCAGCCCGCGCTTGGTTTCATCGATCTCCTTTGTGACTTGAAGGTCAGCCTGGTCAAACTGCTTGGACTCCTTCAAGACTTTCTTCAGCGTGTCACCCGTGACCGTGATAACGCTCAAGACATCTCCTTTCCAGAGGACGCTTGCGATCTCTCCGCCGGCGCCGTGCGAGGGGCGCATCTTACCAAAGTAAAAGTCTCGTTTCTGCATCATCGCCAAGTCGGCGCTGGTAGCCTCGCGCATTGTTCTTAGAGTTGCCGTGATGAAAGGATCGCATTTCGGGGAGGTTTTGGCATCGCAGTCGAGGTTCAGCTGACGAGCCGCCAGGCCGTTAAGGCGTTTCTTAACATCATCTTTAAGGTCCTTTTCATTGCCAATTGCGGTCCGGTCCGTCGTAAGCGTGAACTTCCGTTTCTGGTTACCAGACCTATCGACGCTATCCGATAGAATAAGTTTACGAAAAGGATTGATAGGCGTCCGCTCATCACCCAGGCCCCATTCGGGGACAACGACGATCGGACGAAATGCGGAGCCCGCCTCAGGATCAAGTTCGATAGTACGGCTACTGGTTGCATGTGTGCGGTCAGTAGCTGCCGCAATCACAATGTCGAAATCTAGTTTGGCAGGACGATCGGCCGCAAGGTGCGCCGCCAGTTCTTCCGCCTTGGCTCTGCTCATTTGAGCGAGTAGGACTTTGCGCAGCTTACTCTTGTCAAAATGGCCCCTTTCTGTGTACTCGAAGAACTGCATAGTCTCTTGTAGCGCGGGTACCGGATCCAAGGCTGCGACTTGGGTCTGTAACTCGTTATTTGTGTTCTTCCAAGATAGGTTATCGCGTCCAATCAGAGTCGCGAAGTCCGGGTCTACCACTCCGAAGATCACCACTTGCAGGGAATCACTCAGCCGCCTTAATACATAAGGTTTTTCGTAAGGTTCGCATTTATCAGCTCTGGCGGCGCCTTCCGCAGGGCATGAGGCCGCTAAAAAGAACGGCCTAGCCACTGTGAAGCGGATGCATCTCGGGTACTTGTCCTTGGTCCCTTTTGGCACACACAGTCCGTAATTTGAATTTGCATTCCCCATGAGGTGAGCGCTATCAGGGATGGTGTACATCATTACTACTTTGCCTGGCTCGTTGCCGGGACATATTTTGTTTTGATTAGAGGAATCGCAATACGTCAACACGAGGGGCGTCGTTGCAGAGCATTCTTCAGTGATTGCATCCGGATCTACATTGGGAGACGCAGGGCATAGATAGGGTCGAGGGTCCGGAGTGTCCGCGTCCAATTGGAAGGTCACCGAGTTTAGAAAAGGCAATACAGTCCCATGATCTGTGATTTCCTTTGCCTGCACGTGGTTGGGTAGGCCGGGTATGAAATGGAGCCGTTTTTGTGAATCTGGAATTTTCGCTTGATCTTTCCAATAACTGGTTTGTTGCACCAGGTTAGCTGCGAGCATGGGAACGGGATGGAAAGGGCTGTCCTTGGTTTCTGGAACCGAGGCCAAGCGCTGCGCGATCCGGCGCAGTCGCTCTGGACCAAAGTAGAAGTCTTCTTTGCCGGGCACAATAACGTCGTATCCCGCGAGTGACAGGAAGCAACCCACGTTGTCACCGATTTGCAGGGAGGCGTTCGAAGGCCAAGGCCCGGGATTTCGTAACTTGGGATGTAAGTCTTCAGGATGTGCACCCCCGTCCGCTACTCCGTATGTACGCGAGTACAACTCAACTCCAAAGTTGTCGCCCATACCCACAAAAATCGCGCTTCCGTCATGCGTGAACGGAACTTCGCCTTTGTTCTTGAGGTCAAGCGCCGCAGGCGAGGCCTTCGCCCAAGGCGTGGTCGCATCCGTTCCGAACAGGCAATCGCCAAGAAAATCGGTAGGCTGCACATCCGGCACGCGGTGGTAACCCAGCAAATAGCCGGTCATCACAATCCGCAAGTCAGGCGCACCCTGAGCGCGGGCGTCCGTAGAAAGGAAATTAACCAACAGCACCAAACTAATGATTGCCAGAAACGCGTTCCGGAGATTCATCTTTCATCCCTCCGGGGGAAGCGCGTATTGGAACGCTAGTGTACGCATCAAGAGAACATTGTCAAGCGGCACCAAAGTGGTATGCGACACTCGCATCCGATTCGCTTCCCCCATTTTTTATTGACCGCAGCGCCGTGCCAGTCCGTGCGTTCGCTCTATATAACGAAAATCGTGAGGGGATTCCTTTTGCTACCCGATTCCGTTTCTTCTAGTCATGGGACCGATGCTCGATGGCGGGCTAGAAGCACATTTGCGTGGGGTGAGCAACGCGTTGTGGACAGCGGCATAAGACCGAGGGAACCGATCCTTAGGTTCTCCACACACCGCACGTGACATCTAACCTTGCTCTCCACGCTCATTTTGTTCAATCCTGGCTACAGCACACGAAGCGAATGCGGTCATCAGGTCCTGACGCAGCTAAGTTCTTTGAAATCTAGATTTTGACCCCTAAGTCCTTTAGACCTTCGGATCTGGCGGGAATTTCGCGCTAACGTGAAGATTCCAATAGATCGAGGGGGGAGGGGGATACCCTCCAATCGCTACCCGCGCACTCGGAACGTTCCATATCGGGACCGCAAGGAGACGGAACGCGCTTTGCTAGACTAAGGCGCGATGCCAACCAATCCTGTTCTCGTCATCCACGGCGGCGCTTGGGCTATGCCGGATGACATGGTCGAGGCGCACATCCACGGCGTGCGCGATGCGCTGGCTGCGGGATGGCGCGTGCTTGAGCGCGGAGGATCGTCGCTCGACGCGGTTGAGGAAGCGGTCGTCATCATGGAGGATGACGAGACTTTCGACGCCGGGCGGGGGAGTTTTCTCAATCGCGACGGCAAGGTGCAACTCGACGCGCTCATTATGGACGGATCTACGCTGCGCGCCGGGGGCGTGGGATGCGTCGAGCGGCTGCGCAATCCCGTGCGCGCGGCGCGGAAGATTCTGAGCGAGAGTCCGCATGTGTATTTTGTGGGAGAAGGTGCGGAACGTTTTGCCGCCGAACATGGCGTCCCGCTGTGTGGGAATGAAGAGCTGGTCATCCCGCGCGAGGTTGTGCGGCTGCGCGAATATCAGGCACAGGCCGCGAATGGGGGAAATGACTTGTTTGCGCCCGAGATTTCACACGACACGGTGGGCGCGATTGCGCTCGATCGCGAGGGCAACATTGCCGCTGCAACGTCGACGGGAGGCACGCTGAACAAGGCTCCGGGACGGCTGGGCGATTCGTCGCTGATCGGCTGCGGCTGCTATGCCGACAACCTGAGCGCGGCGGCCTCGACCACGGGATGGGGCGAGCCGATCATGAAGCTGGTGCTGGCCAAGTGGACGGCGGACCGCATATCCGCGGGGAACTTGCCGGAGTGGGCGGCGCAGGAGGCCATGAATTATCTGAAGCAACGGCTCAACGGACACGGCGGAATTATCGTTCTCGACGCGAAAGGACAATTTGGCATCGCGCACAACACTCCGCGCATGGCTTGGGCGTTGAAGACCGTGCAGAAGGAAGAGGCTGGGGTTGAGCGGAGTGTGTAGCGGAAACTTTTTATGAAATCTCTGGGCATACTTCTCTCGGGACGCGGGTCGAACTTCGTAGCTATCGCCGACAGTATTGCTGCTGGCCGGATCCCGGGCGCGCGGATTGCGGTTGTGATCTCGAATAACGCCGGGGCGCCCGGCATCGCAATCGCCCGCGAGAAAGGGCTAGAGGCGCTCGTCATTCCATCGAAAGGCAGGACGCGCGAAGAGCATGACCGCGAGGTGCTCGCCGCGCTGCAGCGGCATGGCGTCGATCTGGTCTGCCTGGCCGGCTACATGCGTCTGCTGTCTCCGTGGTTCGTGCAGCAGTTTCCGCGGCGGATTCTCAACATTCATCCGTCGCTGCTGCCTGCGTTTCCCGGCCTCGAAGCGCAGGAGCAGGCGTTCGCTTACGGGGTGAAAGTGTCCGGCTGCACCGTGCATTTTGTGGATGAAGAGCTCGACCACGGGGCGATCATTGTGCAGAAGACGGTTGCCGTTCACGACACCGATGACGAGCAGAGCTTGGCAGCGCGCATTTTGGAGCAGGAGCATATTGCGTATACGGAAGCCATCAATGTGGTGCTGGGTGGGAATTTCGAGGTGAGAGGGCGCAGGCTGCACCGAACCACGTAGGGACAGCCGCCTCGGCTGTCCGGGCGAGCGAAGATCGACAGTGCCGGCTGCACCAGTTCGCACGACAGGCGATTAACGTCGGGCCTATGCCTTTTCCGTCCCATTCACTATTGCCTTCCTTATAATGACTGTTCCCATGGCAACTTTTCCGTCCGTCGACGAGCAGCTGGCCTATCTGAAGAAAGGCGCCGCGGAAATTATTCGCGAGGCCGATCTTCGCGCCAAGCTGGAGAAGTCCCGCAGCACTGGCAAGCCCTTGCGCGTGAAGCTGGGGATGGATCCGACTGCCCCTGACTTGCACCTTGGACACACTGTGGTTCTGCGCAAGCTCAAGCACTTCCAGGATCTCGGACACACTGCCATCTTTCTGATCGGCGACTTTACGGGAATGATCGGTGATCCTACGGGCCGGTCGGCGACGCGTCCGCCTCTTACTCGCGAACAGATTGAGGGGAATGCCGAAACTTACAAGGCGCAGGTTTTCAAGATTCTTGATCCGCAGAAGACTGTGGTCGACTTTAACCGGCGCTGGATGGGACCGTTTACCTCCGACGATTTCGTGCGCCTGACCGCGAAGTACACCGTTTCGCAACTGCTGGAGCGCGAGGACTTTCACAAGCGCTTTCATGACGAGAAGCCCATTTCCGTGCACGAGTTGCTGTACCCGCTGGTCCAAGGCTACGACTCGGTCGCGCTCGAAGCTGATATCGAACTCGGCGGCACCGACCAGAAGTTCAATCTGCTCGTGGGCCGCGAACTGCAGCGCGCCTATGGACAGGAGTCGCAGGTGGTGCTGACCACCCCGATTCTCGAAGGCCTTGATGGCGTGCAGAAGATGTCGAAGTCGCTGGGCAACGCGATCGGCATCCACGAACCGCCAATGGAGATGTACGG
>Ga0209488_10001607_pt1 | contig 19278 bp, 19 predicted proteins | sample Rivendell_Oct201_8_FD_188349 | JGI IMG/M metagenome (GOLD analysis project Ga0209488, IMG submission 188349) | Vadose zone soil microbial communities from the Eel River Critical Zone Observatory, Northern California, USA -... | ecosystem: Environmental > Terrestrial > Soil > Vadose zone >...
CGCCGGATCGCTCGGCGCCGCGATCGTCACCACGGCGCGTGCCTCCGGCACGTCGGCGCCGGCCGCGAGCACGGCGGCGCCGCCCAGGCTGTGGCCAATCAGGATCGCGGGCGCCCGCCTGACCTTCCGCAGTGCGCCCGCCGCCGCCAGCAGATCGGCAACGTTGGATGAGAACGTGGTGTTGGCGAACTCGCCTTCGCTGGCGCCAAGCCCGGTGAAGTCGAAACGCAGCACGCCGATGCCGAGCGCGGTGAGTGCCTGCGCAATGCGGCGCGCCGCAGACACGTCCTTGCCGCAGGTGAAGCAATGCGCGAACAGTGCATAGGCCTTCGGCTCCCCGGCCGGCATGTCGAGGAGTGCGGCGAGCCGCTGGCCTTGGGCATTGACGAAGTCGAACCGTTCGGCGGGCACGGGATCCTCCTTCGCTGCGGTTTCCAAAAAATTTCTTCGCCCCCTGTCGGATCGAGGCGAGGCGCAACGTTCTTTTAAGCACGACGCGGTGGCAACGGTCTTTGAACCTATTGCTGCCATAGAGCGACCAAAGGCAGATCGAGAACAAGCCCTTGGGAGGGAGCCGGCCCCGGCCGGCGTTTCAGAAAACAGGACGAGGCTCATGGCTAAGAATCAGAAGAACCTTCGGAATTTCGCTCTCGGCGCAAGCATTCTGGGCTTGGCAGTGCTCGGCGCAGCCACGCCGGCGGGCTCGGCCCCGGGCTACGACGGCATCTGGAGCGTCGTAATCGTGACCGAGAAAGGCGCCTGCGACCGCGCCTACCGCTATCCCATCCGCATCCGCAACGGCGCCATGCTCACCGAAGGTTCGAGCCCCGCCACCATCAACGGCAAGGTCGCCAGCAATGGCCAGGTCACCGTGACAGTGAGCGCCGGCAGCAAGAGCGCGACCGGCTCCGGCCGGCTCTCCGGCACCGCAGGTGCTGGCTCCTGGACGGGCGGCGAGTGCTCCGGTACCTGGGAAGCAGAGCGCCGGGGCGCCTGACGCAAGACACCTGCGCATAGCGCTTTCTGGTTTCTCGCAGTTTCGATGTCTTGTTCTCGACCTCCTCCCGTTGCGGAGGAGGTCGAATGTTTTTGCGGCACCCGCACCTTTGCGACGCACGCATGTTTGCGACGCACGCATCACAGCACCGCCACATCAGTTGTCCGCACCAATGATGTCGCGGACTCGAAAAGCGGATTCCCCTGCTGCAGGAAATGCACTACAGATGGCGTCCCATCGTAGTCTCGCTTCAAAGTGACGATTCTGATCCGGGCAGCGCACAATGATCCGAGCGCAGAATGAACTGTCTCGCGCGCTGGTCTATGTGACCGGCATCACCTGTGGCGTGCTTGCCGCTATCGTGGCGGAGATCCTGCTGCGCCGCACGGGTGTCGAGATCGCTGATACGTGGCGCAGCCTCGCGTCAGGACAGTCGCTGCAGATCCGGGCGGTCAGCGTGTTCTGGCTCATGATCGGATCAGCGTTCGTGGCGAGCGCGGTGGTGGCGGCAGCGCTGAGCAGGCTGCCGCCTCCGTGGCTGCGCCTGCGCACCCTGCGCTGGCTCGCAAGCGTGGTGCTTGTCTTTGCGCTCGCCGAGGCCGGACACATCGCCGCCATCACGGTCGGGCACGGCGGCGGCGCGCATACCGCGATGTCGATGGTGGCGCTTGCGACCGCCGCGCTGGTGGCGCTGTTTGGCGCCTACTTCGCGACCAGAGGTTAGTCCTTACTTCTCCGGTCCGTTGAAATAGCGCGTGTCCGGCGGCGGCTGATCCTTGCGGGTCGGCATCAAATAGCCATCGGCGCTGAGGAAGTAAGCCTCGTTCTGGATGAAAACGTGCTCGTTGTTTTCGCCGCAGCTGTATTCGCCCCACACTGAATTGCGGTTGCGCTTGTAGCTGCGCGTCACCGTCCATGGCTGCGTGAACGCGCTATCGATCAGTGTGACTTCGTTGCGCAGCAGGTCGGCATTTTTCTCGTCAAGCGCAATCCGCTCCTTGACGACCGTCTGATTGTCGGCGTGAAGCGGAATGCCGCTGCCGTCGAGAATGCGCGGCCCCTTGAAGCTGCGCGTTTCGATCACGAGCGTATCGTATTGGCCGCTTACGCGGCTTCCTTCCCAGCGCCCGATCGAATAGCCCATCCAGGTCGGAGCAAGTGGTGAAGGCCAGGCCCGCCCATCGGTATAGATCCGGCGCAGCGGATCGACAAAATCGAACATCAGGTAGGTGATATTCGGGTGAACGGAAAATTCCATCGCCTCATAGACAAGCATGGCGCGTGGCATGCCGGTGTGTCCGCAGCTGATCGTTGGCGTATTGCCGCGGCCGCCTTTGGCACGGTCCGCCATCGCGGCATCGAGCATCGCCTGATAGTCCGGGATCAGAGGGGCTTTCTGACCCAGATTGCGAGGTCTGCTCGGATCCCACCGGCTCACGTCAAGATCAGTCCATTGGCCGGACCAGTCCGGGTATTGGATCTGTGCCACCGCCGGCACGGCGGCGACGAGCAGCCCGACGAGCAGCCCCATGACAATAACCGATAGGATTGTGTATCGAACCGTCATGACCTGCCTCCCCTGGCGGAAGTTGCGTCCTTCGCCACGCCATATCACTATGGTCCTGACTGGACTCTTCATCCAGCAACGTTATCGAATTGTCTCGGCAGTTGCTACCAGCGCCCTTTAGGCCACGATTGAAGTCAGCGGCATCCCTCTGGGCCGTTCAGGGCGTCTGCGTCCGATAAGTCTCGTCCTTGCGCACCGACGCGACGCCTTCGACCTTGCGCAGCGCGTCGAGCGAGCCCGCACTGACGCAACCATTGACGATCATGAAGCGCGCATGGCTCTCGACGCGGTCGAGGCCGGACGCAATGAGCGCCCGCACGATCTCGTCCAATCGTCCGGCCTGCGCCGTCTCGATACGGATCGTGACATCAACCTTGTCTGACGTGTCGCCTGCCATGACGTTGCCTCTCGTCACTCGTGTCGTCGTCGTCTCTCACTCACGCACGTCCGAAGCCAAACACCTGCCACCACCTGGGCGCGCTTGCTACCACCACCACGTTGGGCGCCAGCAAGAGCCCCTTGCCGACATCGCGCACCGGATGCGGGAGCGGGCCCGCGAGCTCCAGGAGGCGCTCCCACAGGGCGCGGCCCCTGAACTTTACATCGGATTGGGCGATCAAGGCGGCAACCCCGGAGGCATGTGGTGTTGCCATGCTGGTGCCGCTCAGGCGGCCATAACGATTGCCCGGCAGCGACGAGAGGACATCGACGCCAGGCGCCGCGATGTCCACGTCCTGCCCCGGATTGACGCCGCCGCAGGAGAACGGCGCTGGCCCGAGCGCCTTGTCGAGCGCAGCCACCCCCATGATCGTCAAAGCATTCGCCGGCGAGCCTACGGGCGCGATGTGGCCGGGCCGTGAGCTCTCATTGCCGGCAGCCGCGATCACCACGGCGCCGCCGTCGAGGCAGGCCTTGCCGATCTGCTCAAAGTCGGCGTTGGGCTGATCGCCAACCTGGGCGGCGGAGCCCAGCGACATGGAAATGATCTGGCAGCCTTGATCGAGCGCCCAATCCATCCCGGCAATCACCGAGCGGTCGGTGCCCATCCCATCATCGCCCAGGACCTTGCCGGCATAGATCGCCGCCTCGTAGGCGATGCCATAGCGCGGCCCGCTCGTTGGCCGCTGCGGTCCGCACGCGGTGCCGATGCAATGCGTGCCATGGCCTTGGGTGTCATCCTCGGAGCTGCGGGTCGCAAACAGCTTCCTGGTGATCGAGCGGCCGCGGAAATCCTGGTGCTTGCTGTCGAAGCCGGTGTCGAGCACCGCCACCTTGATGCCGGCGCCGGACAATGTGCTCAGCGCCACCTTGGTGACCTCGAGGCCCCAGGTGACGCTCGTCTCGTCAAATTGCGCGAGGCTCGTCACTGGTGCTTCGCTCCGCCTCACCTCGGCCAACGCCCGATATCGGGTTTCCGGGCGTACCGACGTGACAACCCTTTGCTGCATCGCCTGTTCCACCAAGGACGTGAGCCGCGCGCCGTCGCGCCGCACGATTGCGATACCAAAGCGCTCGAAATACTGAACATCGGCACCGCCGAAGTCATTCGGCACAGCCGCAGCGCTGCGGAAGTCCCGCGACGAGGCAACGCGGAAGCCGCCGCTCTCCAGTTCTCGAACGCCGGTGCCGGCAGCTTCGAGCTTGAACCGCACCACCGTACCAAGACGCGGTACATCGCCAGCCTGATCGGAAGCAGCCATTCATCATCTCCAAGATATCGATGGGCCTCAAATGATTAGCGCCGCCGCCGCTCGCAGATCTGACATCCGCGTGGGACAAGCGTAATCGCGCCGCACCATCAATAGCACGCCGAGGACACTGTCGGCGAGGCGAGGTAGCGTGCAATGATGGCGCGATGGTGTTGCGATTGTCGGCTGCTCGACCCGAGCAATCCTTCGGTCACGCTCGCGACGCTGCGGCGGGCGGCGACTGCCGTCGGAAGGACGCTGAGAGTGGAACTGGAGTGACGAACCACACCTACGATCGCCCGACTTCGTCACTGCCCATCGCACGTCCGGTCTCGGCCACAAATAGGCTGCGGGCTTTGGCGACCGGTTTCAGGTTATGCTGATCGCACCATGATCGAAAAATCTCCGGATCGATGATAACATGCGTCACGGCATGACCCTCGCTCACCAGTTGCTGCTCCAAGCGCTCCACGTCACGGAGCCATTCGTCGTAGGTGTCATGCATTTTGCTGCGATCCGCCATCATCTCCAGAATGCGCGGATATTCCTCGCGCCGGTACCACCCAAGCCCAACCGGTACTCGAGCGGGTTCAGCGTCAGGTTCGGTCAGTCTGACCTCTGGGACCGCAGTAGCACCAGCCAGCAGCTCCTTGCGTGAGACCATGTTTGCCACCTGACCTCGATTGAATTTGCAAGCTAACGCACCAATTCCCGCATCGCCTGGTCGAGCCCTTCGAGCGTCAGCGGATACATCCGCCCGCCCATGATCTGGCGCAGCAGGCCGATCGACTGCGTATGCTCCCATTCGCCTTCCGGCGTCGGGTTGAGCCACACGCTGGCCGGATAGGTGCGCATCACGCGCTCCATCCAGAGCTGCCCGGCCTCCTCGTTGAAGTGCTCGACCGAGCCGCCCGGCGCCACGATCTCGTAGGGCGACATCGCGGCGTCGCCCACGAAGATGACCTTGTAGTCGTGCGGATAGGTGTGCAGCACGTCGAAGGTCGGCGTGGTATCGTTCCAGCGCCGACGGTTCTCCTTCCACACCCGCTCGTAGAGGCAGTTGTGGAAGTAGAAATGCTCCATGTGCTTGAACTCGCTGCGCGCCGCCGAGAACAATTCCTCGGTCGCCTTGATGTGCCAGTCCATCGAGCCGCCGATGTCGAAGAACAAGAGCACCTTCACGGCGTTGTGGCGCTCCGGCCGCATCAGGATGTCGAGATAGCCCTTGTGCGCGGTGCCCTTGATGGTGCCGTCGAGGTCGAGCTCCTCGGGCGCGCCGGTGCGCGCGAACTTGCGCAGCCGCCGCAGCGCCACCTTGATGTTGCGGGTGCCGAGCTCGACCCTGTCATCGAGGTCCTTGAAGTCGCGCCGGTCCCAGACCTTGACGGCGCGCTTGTGGCGGCTCTCATCCTGTCCGATGCGTACGCCTTCCGGGTTATAGCCATAGGCGCCGAACGGCGACGTGCCCGCGGTGCCGATCCATCTGCTGCCGCCCTGATGGCGTCCTTTCTGCTCGGCGAGCCTTTGGCGCAAGGTTTCGAGCAGCTTGTCGAGGCCACCCATCGCCTCGATCATCTCTTTCTCCTCCTCGGTCAGGTACTTCTCGGCGAGCTTCTTGAGCCATTCGGCCGGAATCTCGACCATCACGGCATCGCTCAAAAGGTCGAGCCCCTTGAACACATGCCCGAATACGCGGTCGAACTTGTCGAGGTTGCGCTCGTCCTTGATCAGCGCCGCGCGAGAGAGATAGTAGAACTCCTCGACCCGCCGCGAGGCGAGGTCATGCTCCATCGCCTCCATCAGCGTCAGATACTCACGCAGCGTCACCGGCACGCCGGCTGACTTCAGCTCGTGGAAGAAGGTAACGAACATGCCGCACTTGTAGCACACGCGCGTGTTCTGATAAGGCTCGCCGGTGATTTCCATGCCCCGTATCGCCTCGGCCGCCGCTGCCGCTCTCATGCTGCTCGCGCCGGCATTGTGGAACGGCTTTCCGCTCTTGCAGTTCGATACCGGCGGGTATTTCGCGCGCTGGCACGAGGGTAAGCTCGAGGAAAGCCGCTCGACGGTTTACGGCGCGTTCCTGCAGTTCCTGTCGTGGCCGAATTTCTGGCCAGTCATCATTGCGCAAACGTTTTTTACGGTTTGGATACTCTGGCTGCTCCTGCGCTCGCACGAGCTGGGCGCGCGCGCGCGTATCCTCCCGATCACCGTCGCGGCGCTGTCGATCCTGACGGCGCTCCCGTGGCTGACCGGCCAGCTGATCACCGACATCATGGCAGGCCTCGCGGTGCTGGCGCTCTATCTCGTGATGGTGCTCGCCGATAAAGTGACGCGATGGGACCGCATCGCCCTGATGGCGTTCATCGCTCTCGCCGTTGCGACCCACAACGCCACGCTGGCGGTGCTGATGCTGCTGGTCGCCGCGGGCCTCGTGTTCGCGCTGTTCGATCGCCGCCTGGTTCCGCTGATGGGCGTCGGTCGCGGCGCGCTTTCCCTTGCGCTGGGCGCGACGCTGCTCGTCACGATGAACTATGCGGTCTCGGGCAAGGTCGCCTGGACGCCTGGCGGGATCGCACTCATGTTCGGGCGCATGCTCAACGAAGGCATCGCGCAGCGCTATCTCACCGAGCACTGCCCGGACCCGCGGTTCAAGCTGTGCGATCACATCAGCGAGCTGCCGAACGATGCGGACGTATTCTTCTGGGGCGAGGGCGTGTTCGACCGGCTCGGCCGCTTCAAGGCCATGAACGTGGAGATGGCAACGATCGTGGTCGAGAGCCTCGCCGCCTATCCATGGTTGCAGATCAAGGGCGCCGCGGTGGCAACGGCACGTCAACTCGTCATGGTCAACACCGGCTATGGCGTCAATACCGAGGTCTGGCACACTTACGGGATGATCGGGGTCTATGCGCCGCAGATGGAGCCCGCCATGAACGCCGCTCACCAGCAGAACCACGATCTCAATTTCACGGCCATGAACCGCGTGCATGAGCCGGTGGCTTACCTCGCCATGCTGCTGCTCGTAGGGATGATCACGCTGCGGAACGAGCGGATCTTCCATCTTAGGCGCCTTGCCTGCATGGTCGCGCTCGCGCTGATGGCCAATGCCTTCGTCTGCGGCGCGCTGTCCAACCCGCACGACCGCTATGGCGCCCGCATGGCCTGGCTGGCCGTGTTGGTCATTCTGCTCGCTCCCTGGCGCGCGAATTCGAAGAGTGTCCCGAAAGTCACACCCGGTGAGATTCGTGGGCCGGAGCGCATTTGAAAATTGCGAAGCAGCAGCGCTCCACGTAGGTTCCGTCTACCGATTTTATCGGGGGGTTGGAGCGGAAAGCCTCGGGCACGGCCCGGGGCTTTCCTTCTTTTTGGCGCCAGCCCTTCATTTTTAGCGCCAGCGTTTCGTCTTCCCCTCGCGCCCTCGTCAGTCGGCAATCCGCAGGCCAAATTCAGTCGTAGGCAGCGCCCGCGCCCTTCAGTCCGCCAATCGCCAAACCTTTGATCCCCCAAGCCTCCGATCGCCCAAGCCTCCGATCGCCAAAGCCGCGATCAGGTCGCCCAGCCCCCATTTGACGGGTCTGATTGAAAGATGATATCTTTATCATGTTTCCACGTTGAGCCCGGTTTCCGAGCCCCAAATGAGCACGCGCCTGCACCCGGCCATCAAGCGCGGCGAGATCCTCGCCTTCCGCGGCCCGACTCTGTCGGCGCGAATCATCACGCAGGTGCGTGAGGCGCTGTTCGCCAGGGAGATGCGGCCGGGCGACTTTCTCGGCACCGAGAAGGACCTGGCGGAGCGCTTCGGCGTGAGCCGGATCGTGGCGCGCGACGCGCTGCGCACACTAGAGGCGCTCGGCATTGTCGAGATCAAGGTCGGTGCCGGCGGCGGCGCCCGCATCGCGCAGGGCAATCCCCGCCTGTTCGCCGAGGCGCTGGCGGTGCAGCTCGACCTTACCGGCGTGACCGCCGGCGAGATCATGGACGCGCAGCGCGCGATCGAGAGCCTCACCGCCGAGCTCGCCGCCATCCACGGCACCGCGGCCGATCACGCGAAGCTGCACGCGCTCAATGCCGAGACCGAGCGCGCGATCGCGGATGTTGCCGCCTTCACACGGCTCGGGCGCGAGTTCCATCTCGCCGTCGCCGAAGCCTCGCACAACCGCGTGCTGGTGGTTGAGCTCATCTCGCTGCAGCATGTGTCGTGGCCGCTGCGCAATCCGACGCTCACGCCCGCGGTGGCGCGGCGCATTCTCAGCGTCCACCAGGAGCTCGCCGCGCTGATCGAGATGCGCGACGCCGCCGGCGCGCGGCGCGCGATGGACGAGCACGTGAAGATGATCCGCGCCCGGCGCGTCGCCGAGCACGACGGAACTGAACGAGATTGCTGCTGACGAGTTTTCATATAGCCCTGACGGAGGACATCATGGCCAAGGAAAGTGCAAAGGAAAAATTCATCATCGAGCCGCACTTCCGCCTGCAGGAATGGGTGGCCGAGGAGAAGGGCTACTTCAAGGACGAAGGGCTCGACTATGTGTTTCAGGAGCTCATCCAGTCGAGCGACGGGGCGCATCACTACAAGGGCGACAAGGTCGGCGCCATGCAGAGCTTCGAGCGCGGCCGCTCCTCCGACGTGAGCTGCGCCTGCCACTGGACCGTCGGCGTTGCCGCCTCCAAAGGCAAGGGCCGGCTCTATGCCGACGTCTATTCGGTCGCGCCGTCCGGCGTGTTCGTGCCGATGGATTCGCCGGTGAAGCGGCCGGAGGATCTTGCCGGCGTGCCGATCGCGGTCGGCTACCAGTCGGGCAGCCACTACTCGACCATCCAGGCGCTCGAGCAATACATGCCGGCCGACAAGATCAATCTCACCTTTGCGGATGGCATGCTGTTCAACCGCATGGACCAGCTGATCGAAGGCAAGGCGCAGGCGTCCGCCCTGTTCTCAGGGCCCTACTATTTCGCCGAGCAGCTTGGCTTCCGCAAAATCATCGACACGACGTTCATGATCACCAGCATGGTGAGCGGCGATCCCGACCCGGAGGACCTGCGCAAATTCTTCCGTGCGCTGCGGCGCGCGCAGCGCGATCTCGACCTGCGCCCCGACCGCTTCACGCACTACTACAAGTGCGAATTCCCGGTGCGCTATCACGCCATGATGGACACACGGCGCTGGGGCCCGGGCGAGCGGCTGGTGTTCGAGCCCTACACCAAGGAGGTCTACGAGGAGACCTTCAAGTGGATTGCCGACCACGGCATCTTCGCCGACACCGGCATGGGCGCGGGCAAATACGAAGAGGCGGTTATCACGGCCGGGCGTTAGGACCACGTCGTAACCGCGGTTGCTCCCCTCTCAGCGCGCCGACATCGCCGGCGCGCTCCACTTCAGCTCGGGAAACCGTGCATAGTCGCGATCAAACGTGATCCATTCGCAGCCCCACTCGATCGCGAGTGCTGCGTACCACGCGTCGGTGACGCGCGGGCCGTGCGTCTTTGTCTCGATGCACAGGCGTTTGAAGATGTCCCAGTGACGTTCCCGGGGAGCGACGATCTGGCAATGGGGCAAGCCGAGCAAGTCTTCTCCAAATCCAATCGCGTCTTCAATCGAGCTCGGTATCTTATGCGTGCGCGGGTTGGTCGTAATCCTGACGACCGCGCTGAGTGCTAAGGGGGATATTCCAAATCGAGCCTCGCCCAGCACCACTCCATCAAGCCAGCGGCGGCATACCGGATGCTCAGGCACGTCCTTCCGGAACGCATAAATGAGCACGTTCACGTCCGGAAGAATCATTTGAAATGCTTCATCCGCTCGACATATTCTAAATCTTCCATTTCATAGATCTTCCACATTTGCGTGAGGTCAACACCCGGCTGCAAGCCCCCGGTCGCCTTGCTGATCCGCGGCAATTTCCGTTTGCCTTTCGCAGCCGCCTTCTCCTCCACCACGCGTCGTAGGCCTTCCTCAATCAACGCCGTGAGCGTGCGTCCTTCCGCGACGGCCTTGCGTTTGGCGCGCTTGAGAAGTTCGGCGGGCAATCGGACGGTGGTTCGCTCGTTCATGCTCCTGAAAATATAGCCTTGACATATATATGTCAACAACGTGCCCGTGGTGGTGGGGTGACTCTGCCACCTGCCCCGCCCTAACGCGACGCCGCAAAATGCGCGAGCGCGGCAAGGTCATTGTCGCTGAGGCTGGCGACCGCCTGGCTCATCAGCGTGTCGGCACCCGGGCGCTTGCCGTCGCGCAGCTCCTTGAGCGCCGTGATCAGATAATCGACGCGCTGCCGGGCGATCCGCGGGATCTGATCCGCGCCGGTCAGTGCGGGCTGGTGGCAGGAGCCGCAGCGTCGCATTGCGGCGAGCTCGCTGCCACGCTGCACCAGCGCCCGATCGATCGGCTCACCGCTCGCCTTCGGCGGCTGCGCGGCGTAGTGCTTCGCCAGCGCCTGCAGGTCGTCGTCCTTGAGATCCTGGACCAGCGCAGCCATCGCGTCGACCTTGCGCACGCCCTCGCGCATCAGGAACAGCTGGTTGATGATAAAAAACTCAGGTTGTCCGGCGAGCGACGGCAGGTTCGCCATCTGCGAATTGCCGTCCTCGCCATGACAGGTCCCGCATAGCTTGACGCGTTCAGCCACGCCCTGCGCACCCGCTCCGCTGATCGTGACGGTGGCGACCGCAAGCCCCGAGAGAAGCCCTAAGAGGAGCGGCCGCCACCTGACTGCATGCATATGCGTCATCGGCCGTACGAGATCCGGTAGACCGCGCCGTTCTGCTCGTCCGACACCAGCATGGCGCCGTCGGGCATCTGATAGAGATAAGCCGGCCGGCCATAGAACTCGTTCTTGCCGTTGTCGAGGAGCCCGGTCAGGAACGGCTCGATGGTGGCGCGTGCGCCGTTCACGCGGGCCATTGGAACGTCGTAGCCGAACTTCTTCTCGCGGTTCCACGAGCCGTGCCGGGCGATGAAGGCGACGTTCTGATATTGCCGCGGGAACATCGAGCCGGTGTAGAACTTGATGCCGAGGCCCGCAGCGTGCGGTCCGGTCAGCGCCGCCGGCAGGATCACGCCCGCGCACGGATTCGGCCGCTTGATATCGGGATCGGCGATGCCGTTGGCGTGGCAATACGGGAAGCCAAAACTGGCGCCTTCCTGTCCGCGCGGGATGCGATTGAGCTCGTCCTGCGGGCCATCGTTGCCGGCCCAGTCGCGGCCGTTGTCGGTGAACCACAATTCCTTCGTCACCGGATGCCAGTCGAAGCCCACCGTGTTGCGGACGCCGCGCGCCACGATCTCCATGCCGGAGCCGTCGGCGTTGTAACGCCGGATCTGCCCGTGCGTGCCCGGATTGACCTCGCAGACATTGCAGTTCGAGCCGACCTGCACATACATCTTTCCGTCCGGCCCGAACGCGACATATTTCCAGTTGTGATGGATGGTGTCGGGCAGATTGTACTTCTCGGTCAACTCGACCGGCTCGCCCGGATTGTCGAGCTTGTCCTCGATGTTGTCGTAGCGCAGCACGCGGTTGATCGCGAACACGTAGAGCGAGCCGTCGCGGAACGCGAGGCCGTTCGGCTGCGTGAGGCCCTGCAGCAGCACCTTGGGCTCGCGCTTGCCGTCCTTCTCGGTGATGGCATAGACGCGCCCGATTGTGCGCGTGCCCATGAACATCGTGCCCTTGGTCCCCATCACCATGGTGCGCGCAGCCGGATGGCCGCTCGACCAGACCTCGACCTTGAAGCCCTGCGGCAGCTTGATCTTGTCGAGCGGCAGCTTGTCGGCCGCCGTCGCCAGCGGCGGCGTCGGATGCGGACGCAAATTGCCGTCCTGCCCGCTCGCGCCTGGATTGGAGCGGTCGAGCGGACTGAAGCCCGGCTGCGCCAGCGCCACGGTCGAGTCGAAGGCAAGCAGGCCGATGGCAAGCATCGCCGCGACGGCACAACCGGCCAGCATGGATCGTTTGATCGTGCACATGAGTTCCTCCCTGTCGTTCACCACAGACCCGGCATACGACATGCTCACCGCACGCCTTGCCGGCCGATAGGTCCTAGTGATGGAAGATCATTATGAGAGGCCGCAGCCTTGACGGGGCATCGATATCGCCCCTTCGGCCGAATGGCCCCTTGTTTGCCGCTGATGTTACCGAAGCCGGCTCCCGCGTCAACGGCCAGTGCCCAACCGCTATTGATTCGCGGCAACGAGGGCCGTTGCAGCCTGCTGCGACATCGCCAGCAAGTGCTTGATCACGTCCTCAGCATTTCCCTTGAGCAGGTCCATGTTTCCGATTTTTTTGGAAACATGAACGGTGACAAGCTTGCTCTTGATCGTTGTCAGGGCACTGACCGTGTACACTTTTTCGCGATTCCGGAGGGAGAATCGAAGAACGTGGCAAGCCGGATGCTCATAGCCGAGGACGAGATATATCACCGTGGTGTCTTCCGCCCCGCCGTAGCTTCCCTTCACAGCACCCTTGATCGTCTCCAGCACTATCTCGAACCAGCCTTTGCTGCTGTCGTCGCCCTTGCGAAGAGTATCGCAGAGCTTTTCCAGCATTGCGCTCGTGACGTTTTGGTCTCTGAGCTGCAGTGACGCTTGATAGTCGACAATGTCCCCCAGGTCTTTATGCCCCAGGTCTTTATGCCCCAGGTCTTTGTCCCCCCGGTCTTTGCCGCTGCCGTCCTCGTGCCAAGACCGGGCGCGCTCACAATCGACAAAATAGGCCAGCCGCTCGCCCCGTTTCTTGATCCCGTCCGATGTGAAATCGATCAGCTGAGATTCGGGCCAGCTGCTCTTGTCGAGTGGACAATAGCCCGTCGGCCCAACGAGCTCGATTTTGGTATCGTCAATTGCGATCTCGATGGCGGCTGTCTCATCGAGGGCAAGGACTGCACCTGCAAAAAAGGCGACACACAGGAGCGAGCGCTTCACGTCACGACCCTCCCACATGGCGACCCGCACAGCGACCCACATAGCATTTGGGCTTGGGATTTGGGCTTATGAATCACAGAGCGAGCCTTACGGGACCCCTCTGTCTATGAGGCGAAAATGACCCGACAACGACCACATGACCGGGAGAGGGTGCCCCCGCGGCTCCGGCCCGTCCGCCCTCGCAGCGCTGCCCACACATTTCCGCCGCACCTGCGGCGCCCTCACATTTCCGCCGCACCTCGTATGCTATTGGGACACCGTCAATCATTTGCGGACATGTCATGCGTGGAAATGTCATGCGATACGCGTATTTTACCGCGTTGGCCGCCGTTCTGCTCCCGCTCCCCTGCGGACCGGGCGCGCAGGCGCAGGTACCAAATGCTGCCGCCCCAAATGCCGCCACCTCCCACATCGAGTGGGAGGTGAAGCATCGCTTCCGGCTGTTCCGCAGCGAGGCCGACTTTCAGCGCCACCTCGCCGCAACGCGGAATGACGGCGTGCTTGGCGCCGAGCGTCGGCTGGAGATCAGCAGCGACGGCCGCGGCTGGGCGCGCGACATCGTGGAGCGCCTGTGCATCGATCGCGCCGGGCGGCTGGTCGAGACCTGCGACCGCGACGGCACGCGCGAGAACTATCTCTCGCCGCGCGACCACACGGTCGGCGTCGTGCTCGCCGGCACAGTGCCGGCGAACGTGCGCTGCCAGTGGAGCTTCGAGGACGGCACTGGCGACCCGCGGCAGACCGAGGCCTCCTGCGACGACGAGGTGCGGATCCGCGTCGCCTATGGCAAGACGACGAGCGCGACGGTCGATGTCGCGCTACCGGACGGCACCGCGCAGCGGGTCGTGACCGACATTGCGGTGCGCGATGTTCTCATCGCCGGCATGGGCGATTCAATTGCGGCCGGCGAAGGCAATCCGGATCGCGCCGTGCGGCTCTCCGATGAAGGCTTCTGCTATCGGCGCTTCCTGTCCGGCAATTCGAGCGAATATTTCCGTCCCGGCCGCACCGGCTATGGCGGCAATCGGTCATGCGAAGGCGACCCCGGCAACGATTCCGATGCTTCGGCCTGGGCGCGCCAGAGCGCACGCTGGGAAAGCGGCCCCTGCCACCGCTCGCTCTACAGTTATCAGCTGCGCACCGCACTCGCTCTCGCCGTTGAGAGCCCGCATATCGCGGTCACCTACCTGCCGCTGGCCTGCTCCGGTGCGACCATCAGCACAGGCTTTCTCGGCGGCCAGCGCATTGTCGAGTGCGCCAGCCCGGGCACGACCGCGACCTGTCCCGACACCACACGTGCGCAGATGACCGAGCTGAGCAGCGCGCTCAACAGGGCGCGCAGCGCCAATGCCGAGCGCAAGCTCGACCTTGTGCTGCTCACCATCGGGGCGAACGACATCCGGTTCTCGGGGCTCGTCGGCCACGTCATCATCGAGGCGCGCACCGAGCGCGCGCTGTTCGGCCGTGGCAGCCATGTGGCGACGGTCGCCGACTCGCAGAAGATTCTCGACGGCGCGCTGCCCAGCGATTTCACCAAGCTGCGCGCGGCGCTCAAGCCGCTCCTCGGCGGCGATCTCTCACGTGTCGTGTTTGTCTCCTATGGCAATCCGGCGCTCGCTGCGCCTGACACGCCCTGCCCCGGCGGCCGCGACGGCTTCGATGTGCATCCCGGCTTCGGGGCCGATGGCGAGCGGTTGCGCGAGGTTGCCGAGTTCGTCAATGAGCAGTTCCTGCCCAAGATCAAGGCGCTGGCGCTGTGCGAGGGCCGCGCCTGCCGCGACGCCAAGGACCGCATGACCTTCGTGGATGCGCACCAGCGCGCCTTCGCCGATCACGGCGTCTGCACCCGCTCCGACGACGATCCGCCCTTCGATCGCGAGTGCTTCTCGTCGAAGGGCGAGAGCTTCAACCGCAATCCGGCGACCGCGGCGACCGACCCGATGGCCTGCGGCCGCGGCGCCAGCGAGTTCCGCCCCTACGCGCCGCGCCAGCGCTGGGTGCGCACCGCCAATGACAGCTATTTCACGGCCATGACCTATCCGCAGGGGCTCGGTACCACGCTGCAGCCCGCGAACATCCACGATGCGACCTGGGGCGTGCTCGCCGCAGTCTATGGCGGCGCCATCCACCCGACCGCAGAGGGACACGCTGCCATGGCCGACGCTGCACTTCCGGCGGTGCGCGAAACGCTCGGTCTCGAAGCGCTGCCTGACCGCGGCAACGACGCGCCGGCGCCGCCACTTGATCCATCGATCTTGCCGCGGCAGGGCGCGAGATAGCGGCTCTCGCAGCTCCGCGCTCGCAACCTATAAACTCATATCCCAGTGCTCGCTGACGACGTCCTGGCCGAAGCTTCGGCGCGGCTCGCTCGAGGTCAGTTGAAATCCCGCCTGCGTGTAGATGTGGCGCGCTGCGGTGAGCACGCGATGCGTCCACAGCGTCATGCGCCGATAGCCGCATTCGCGCGCAAAGCGCACGCATTCGTCAGTCAGCCGTTTGCCGATGCCAAGGCCTCGCGCCGCGGGCTCGACCAGAAGGAGGCGCAGGCGCGCGACCTCGTCGGAGTCCTTTGCCAGCAGCACCGAGCCGACATTCTGCCCGTTGAGCTCCGCAATCCATCCCCGTTCCCAGCGCGGGTCAAACGTCTTGGCAAAATCGGCGACGATCTGGGCGCACACGCCCTCGAACTCCTCAGCCCAGCCATATTCACGCTGATAGAGCACGGCGTGTCGCTGCACGATCCAGCCGAAGTCGCCCGTCTTGGGCGCGCGCAGCACCACGTCGGCGCGGCCACGCCCGGTTTCCGACATCAGGCCCTCGGCCATCCGCAGCGCGTCGACGAGATCGTCCTGCTGCGCCGCCGGCAGCTTGGCGAGCATGGCGGCAACGTCGCGGTTGCTGCCGGCCTCGAGCGGCGCGTAAGCCTTGCAGCCGTGCTCGGTCAGCGTGAGGAAGCTCTGCCGCGCATCGGCCGGCGAGATTTCCTTCTTGATCAGCCGCAGCTTCTGAAAACGGCGCAGGATGCGGCTGAGATAGCCGGCATCAAGCCCGAGCTCGCGCGCGATCTCGGTCGCGGTCGTGCCGGCGCGCTGCTTGAGCTCATAGAGCACGCGCGCCTCGGTGAGCGAGAACGGGCTGTCGAGCCAAGCCGCCTGCAGCACGCCGATGCGCTGGGTATAGAAACGATTGAAGCCGCGCACTGCTGCGATACGTTCGGCGATACGCTCGCCTGTTCGCTCTTGAGAAACCGGTTGAACCGAGATGCCCATCGACATGGGCATAACATAACCAGATACTTGACTAAGTCAAGTATCTGCCTGCGGCCCGCCACAGCCGGTGCCTGGCGCCTTCAGAATGGCTTGTTGATTCCGACCCGTGGGATCAGCGCAAGGATCCACCCGAACCGGCGATTCTTCGACAGCGTCGGATCGATCGGAACGGGGTCGCTCAGCGTCGACGGCAGCGAGCGCACCGCATGCATGATCAGGATCATGCAGACGGCCCAGTTGGAGACCCAGCGCGGATAGTCGAAGACGAACACACCGATGATGACATAGCCAAGCGTGACGCCCACGAGACCCGCAACGACCATGAGGCGGTCCTGGCGCCGCTGCAGAGAGAGCGTGAGGCGCCGAAAATAGCTGATGAGCGGCAGGTGCAGAAAGATCAGGATCGCATAGACCGGGAACCGAAGGGCATTGTTCGGCAGCCCCTTCATCGTCTCCTCGATCTCATGGGCGATATCGGTATAGAAGATCTGGACGAGATACCCGCCGATCTTCTCCGGGGAATCGATGGCGCGCGCCCGCAACGCAGCGGTGAATTGATCCACCGGGACCGGCACGCTGCCATGGAACGCAAGAAAGTAGAAACAGACGCCGATCGCGACGCTGGCAACCGTCCCGGCCAGCAGAACAGCACGCCGGTCGACGCGGCTGTCGGCCAGCGTCCGCAGCAGCACGATGAGTCCAATGGTCGGGACATAGAGCAACAGATGCAGATGATGGATGAACAGAAGGATGCCTGAGATCACGCCCATGATCAGCGGCAGCGCCCGGTTGACCGGCAACAACAGGGCAATCAGCGCCGCGAGGCACCCGAACACATCGAAATAGCCGATCGAGAACATGAAATTCTTGAAGAAGACGGGCGAGGACAGGATGATCGCCAGCAGCGGAAGCGTGCGCTCCGAAATGCCGAACGTCCTGCGAAACAGCGCGAGATAAGCGATGAGCGTCGCGAGCCACGCCGTCAGCCCAATGACGAAGACGTCCACCAATCCGACTCTCGGCCGGAACACCGACACAATGGCGCCGACGAGCGCGCGTTTGATCACGCCGAAGTCGTAGTTGACGAGAAGATGAACGTACGGGATGCCCGGAAAGCTCGCGACGATCTTGACGATGAGCAGGCCGATCACGATAGCGGCCGAGCACGCCAGCATGAACATGAAAGGACGCACGGCGCGGCCGGCATCGCTCGGCGCAGAGTCGATCGTGGGCCTCAGGTCTGCCAATTCCACTGCGCTCAAACGGAGGTTGGTTCAGGATACGCTTTGGCCGCTGCCTCTTAGCGCGTGCCACTTTGATCGGCGGCAAGTCATTTCATCGTAATCGCAGACCTGCAAGCCCTAACTTCGCCTGGCGCGGCCAATAATCGCAGTGCCTCCCATAGCCGGTATGATCCTGCGCTAACATTTGCGATGTCTTGGCACGTCTATGTCTTGGCGACGTCTATGTCTTGGTGCCAGGATTGGCTCGATCTGGCATCCGCCCACCTGTTGCCGCTCAAGTTTGAGGCGTTCATGATGGCTTTGTGAGCGTCAGCGGCGAGCACAGCTGACAACAACACACCTAAGGGAGAAAGCGTCATGAGATTTCAGGCTGCATGGGTGGCACTATGGGGCACAGCCCTGCTCCTGGCCACGGAGTGCTTTGCGCAAGGGCCAACGGACAACCCCTACCGGCCGGTGCGCGGCCTCGCGGACGGCGGCGGCCCGAGCGTTCCCGGTGGCGAATGGGCGAGACTTCCCGGCGGCCGCGAGATGGGCCCGCCCGCGTCGGTGCATGTCGACATTGACGGCGAAAGCATCTGGGCTTTCATCCGCTGCGACGAGACCAACCCGGTGCCGGTCGCGCGCGGCGGTCGCTTCGGCATCGATTGCATGTTGCCCGATGGCAAGCTCAAGCCGCACGACACGATCTACAAGTTCGATGCCAAGGGCAACGTGGTCAAGAGCTTCGGCGCGCAGATGTTCATCTGGCCGCACGGACTGCACATCGATCGCGAAGGCAACGTGTGGGCGACCGACGCCGCCGCCGAGGACGCGGTCGCGACCGCAGCGAAGGCCGGCGTCAAGGCCGGTCACGTGGTGCGCAAGTTCAGTCCGGACGGGCAGCTGTTGATGACACTCGGCGAGCCCGGCGTCGCTGGCAACGACGAGGGCCATTTCAGATCGCCGGCCGGCGTGGTGACCGCGCCCAATGGCGACATCTTCATCGCCGACGGCCACGGCTCCAACAACCGCATCGTGAAGTATTCGAAGGACGGCAAGTTCATCAAGGCCTGGGGCAAGACCGGCTATGCGCCGGGCGAGTTCCGGGTGGCGCACTGCATCAACATGGACAAGCGCGGCCGGCTGTTCGTGTGCGATCGCTCCAATGCGCGCATCCAGATCTTCGACCAGGACGGCAAGTTCCTCGCCCGCTGGTACCAGTTCGGGATGCCGAGCGGCATCGCCTTCTCGATCAATGACGAGGACATGATCTACGTGTTCGATTCCGAATCCGACAACGTCGACAATCCGGGCTTCGAGCAGGGCATCAGGGTCGGCGATGCGCAGAACGGCTGGGTGAAGCATTTCATCCTCGACCAGGGCGGCAATCCGGCGACCACGACTGGCAGCGGGCCGGAGTTCGGCTCGGTCGACAAGCACGGCAACGTGTTCGCGGGCGAGCCACGGCCGCGCGTACTGCGCAAATACGTGAAGGTGCGGTAAGCACTAGTGCGGCGAATTTGAAGTTCCTATCATATTGCGGCAAACGCGTTTAGGAACTTCAAATTCAAAAGCCGCACTAGGAATCAATAAGTTGCTAGTGCA
>Ga0209488_10001610_pt1 | contig 19227 bp, 13 predicted proteins | sample Rivendell_Oct201_8_FD_188349 | JGI IMG/M metagenome (GOLD analysis project Ga0209488, IMG submission 188349) | Vadose zone soil microbial communities from the Eel River Critical Zone Observatory, Northern California, USA -... | ecosystem: Environmental > Terrestrial > Soil > Vadose zone >...
AACCGGCGCCACGACTCTGGAGGATCGAGTTCGGTTTGGTCCGCGTCTGGGCTTTCGTTGCTTTCGACCGGGGTAAGCACATCCCGAGCAATGGTTGTGTCTTCTTCGCGGACCACGATTTTAAAGCCTGCGCCGGACCAGGCCAGGTGTTCGCGCATTCCTCCCGCCGTGTCGGCTTGGATCATGGACTGAATGCCGGCGTCTTCGAGCGCGCCTTTCGCCAACTCTGCTTCGATGCGGCTACCGTATGACTGGACGACAATAAGCTTCGGGTCCTGCATGCCGGTATTATATGCCCGGGTGAGCTGAATAGCCTGCTGTGCTATTTTGACGAATTTATGATTTATAATTCGTTCCATGCCGAATCGCGATCCACTTGCAGGCATTATTCCTCGGGTCATCCATCCCGTAAATGATGGTGAAACCAACGTCACCGAATACGTTGAAAAGATCGAAGGCCAGGTTGAACTGGACGCGTACCTGAGGGCGCAGACGTCGGCACCGGAGGTCGTGAAGCGGATCACTGAATTGGAAAACTGCTTGTGGCGACTGGCCGACGCGTTGAGTTCAATGAATCTGGATAGTCATCCGGAATTGCGAGCTGCCCTTGAAGGAGCGACGTTAGTACTGAAGAATCGGCTCGAGGTCGATGACGGCAAGCATCGGTTCGACAGCGAATTGGGAGTATTTAAGGACGAGCTGCGAATCATCAAGGAGTAGCGCGTCGCGCTCAGAGTAAGCGACGATGTGAACGTTTGCTCATCCACGGCTCAAAGAGTTTGATGTTTAGAAATTGGCTCTTACCGCGGAGTTGCTTCAAGAAGTAATTTACCTGATCGCGGCCACTGGCGGGTTCATGCGGAGTCAGCTCGATTCCGACCTCGGCGGCCTGACAGTTTGCTCGCTCGGACAAGAAATCTCCGAACGCAACCGCCTGGGTGATCTTGCAGTCAGCATTGCGATCGCTATTGTTGGCTGCTATGCGGTCTAATAATTCCGAGACGGCCCCGTCGACACATTCGCGTCTAAAGCGCGGCTGCTTCGAACCGGAAACGATTTCGCCGGAGGCGGTTGTCAGCAACTCGTTATCGCTGGTTTCGGACACGTATCCCTGCAGCTTTAGGATAGTCAGAACTCTGCGCGCGTCTTGTTCGCTAATATTCAGTGTTTGCGTCAAGTCGCGCAGCGTCCAACTAAGTGCGCCTCTCTTGTCTTTGAGAAAACTGAAGACTGCCGCCACTGGAATGTTCGGCATGGAGCCAAGGCTTGGCTTGGCGTCAGCAGTTGCCACAACCGGCGCTTTCTTCTTGCGTGTTGATTTGGCCATAGCGCATTGTAAGGTGAAGAACGCAGTTTTTCCCGGCTGGGTTTTAGCGATACATCCGGTCATTCATCGGTATGCGTCGAAGTCACAACTGCCACATGGCGGCTTGCAATGCTTCTGCAAGACGCCGGTGGTTGGACCGAGTGACTTGATGGATCTGAAGTGTCCTGATGCTTCTTGCGCGGATTTTGTTTAGAAAATGCCGCCGGTGACGCGAATGGTCTCACCGGTTAGATATTTCGAGTCCGCAGAAGCGAGATAAACAGCGGTCGGCGCGATGTCATCGGACTGGCCGATGCGGGACAGCGGCGACTGCGACTCGACCCACTTGCGAAAATCTCCTTCGTCGAAACCGGCCGTGTGAACGCCTTCGGTCTCAATCATGCCGGGATTGATGGAGTTCACGCGAATCTTGCGTGGGCCCAATTCCTTGGCCAGGATGTTGGTTATGGCGTCGACGGATGCCTTGGTGGCGCTATAGATGGAAGTGTTGGCCGGTAGAATGGTGCTGACTCCGGAGCTGATGTTGATGATGGTGCCGCCTTCGGGGCCGATGAGTTTCACGGCTTCCTTGGTGGTGAGCAGCAGGCCGAGCACGTTGAGATTGAATTGGCTGTGGAAGAGCTCTTCGGTGACTGAATCCAGCGGGGCAAATTTATAAATGCCGGCGTTGTTCACTAGAATGTTGAGCTTGCCGTAGGTTTTTTTGGTCTCCGCGAATAACCGCGTGATGTCCGCCTGCTTGGAGACGTCCCCTTGCACGGCGATGGCTTTGCCGCCCTTTTCGGTGATTTCCTTTACGACGCGATCGGCGCCTTCCTTACTGGAGGCGTAGTTGACTACTACTGAAGCGCCTTCGGCGGCCAGGGCTTTAGCGATGCCTGCGCCGATGCCTTTGGAGGCACCGGTGACTACGGCAACCTGATTTGCGAGCTTTCCCATGATGATCTCCGTTTCGTAAGCGCTTCGAGCGCTAACATACTTTGACAACCGTCTAAGTAGATGCGGAGGTTGCGGGAAGGTTACATGCCCGTTTCGCCACCCGGTTCGAGTAAGGGTAAAGGACGGCTGATGAATGCGTTGGAATGAGGCTCTACGGCGCGAGTGCGGCACGCAGGCTGTCGCAGTGCAAAGGACTGCTCAATACGAGGAGCGGGGCGCGTAAGGTCCGCGCCCCTGGTAAAGATCCGCTGCTGCTACTTGGGCTTCTTGGGGGGTTTCTTGTCGTCTTTTTTGGGTTTCTTCTTCATCCTGGGCTCCTTTTTCGATTCAGGCGGCGCGGTCGCAGTGTTTCGGTACGCGCTCTTGGCACGATATAGATTTAATGGGAGAAAGAGTCAAGGGGAAATATGGGCGGGCGGAAATACGTGCTGAGACTTTGCGGCGTGGGATTTTATCGGGTGGCGGCGAAAGCAGCGGCATAAAGCTTGGCGGCGGCAAGCAGGCCGCTGCCACATCAGGAAGCGAGGCCTAGCGAGCGAGTTAACGCGGGCCGGTCACGGAGTAGTAGCCTTCGCGCGTGAGGATGGAGAGGCCTTCGCGGCGAACACGGACTTCGACGGTGTGATAGTCCTTGGCTTTGTCGTTGCCGCGGGGATTGTAGCCCAGCGTGTATTGATTGCGGGCCTGTTCGGTGACGCGGGAGTAGAGACTTTCCAGCGAATTGCGTTTGGCGGCATAGAAGACGTCGCCGCCGGTATCGTGGGCATAGGACTGAAGGCGCGAGAATTTGCGTTCATAGAAGCCGCCGCCGACTCCGAGACTGTAGACGGAAACGCCATAACGAAGAAGTTCTTTCACAGTGTTGTCATAAGTGTAGTGATTGGTTTTGCCATTTTCGCCGTCAGAGATCAGGAAAATCATCTTGCGGCGGTCGCGGCCGCGATCTTTTAAGAGCTGCGAGGCTTCGTAAACGGCGTCGTCGAGAGCTTTGGTGGATTTTTCGCCGATGATGACGGTGGAGGCGGCAATCGGAGGAGCACCAGGACTAACTGCGGATTGGCCGTTGATGGTTGGGCCGGAGTAGGGACCGCCAGGATCGGGTCCGGCGACATCTGGGCGGTCGGTACTGAGGCGAGTGCGGTGCAGCTCTGTCAGTAGCTTGTCCTGATCGCGAGTAAAGCCTTTGCCGGGATGAAAATTGCTATCGAAGCGGCAGACAAAAGCTTCGTCATTGCTGCTGAGACCGGCGAGGATGGCGGAGAGACTGGATTCGACCTGTTCGGCGTCTTTGGTTTTGAGGTCGTTGTCGAGCAAGACTACAACCGAGAGGGGAAAAGCTTCCGCGGAGAAAAACTCCAGGCGTTGCTCGACACTGTCGTCGAAAATGCGGAATTCGCCGCGGGTAAGGTCAGGGACGAGGTGGCCGTCGCCGTCTTTTACCGTTACTGGGAGAAAAACGTAGTTGACATTGATTTTTAGAATGGATTGGCTATCGGTCGGATTCTGCTGACTTGGAGGAATCTGCGAATCCTGCGGCCGCGGCGGATTTTGCTTGGCGGCATCGGGAGCAACCTTGGGCACGGGTGCGGCGGGCGGCTCTTGAGCGGGCAGGCCGGAGGCGAGCAAGAGCGGCGCGAGGACGAGAAATTTCGTTTTTCGTAGACTTTTCATGTTCTCCCAGCCAGAATTCTGAGCGTTCAGGATGAGCAAAACGTCGCTGAAAAGCTGACGCATCCTTACTTACGCTTCATTGCATCCTATGGATGCAGAAACAACCCTACCCGGTTGCGAAAAAATCCGGGGATCTTATCTGCAGCCTCTGGGCGGCTGACAGCCATCGAGGAAAGTATACATGCCTTCGCTGAAGAATTTCGTAAAGCTGCCGTTGGTGTTGGCCATTGCCGGAAGTTTGGCGGCGCCGGCAGTACCGCAAGAGCCTGCGCAAGGCCCCGCACTGAAAAAGACAGTGAACCTGGTGAACCTGTTCGCGACGGTGCGCGACAAGAACAAACGCATCGTTGGAGACATGCGGCAGGACGATTTCAAGATCTTTGAAGACGGCCAGGAACAGAAGATCGCGTTTTTCTCAAAAGAAGTGACTATGCCGATCACGCTGGGATTGCTGATTGATACTAGCGGAAGCGAGCAGAACCGGCTGGGAGCGGAACAGGAAGCAGCATCGCGATTCATGGAACGGGTGATGCGCAAGGGCGACGAGGCGATGGTGATCAGCTTCGATACCGATGTGGATTTGCTTGCGGATTTTACAGACGACCGCGCGCAGGTGGAACGGGCGATCCAGAAAGCGCGGATTGGCGCGGTTAACACGGGGGTGGTGACGCCGGGAACGATTCCTACGCGTTCGAACGCTGCTGGCACGCTTTTTTATGACTCGGTGTTTCTGGCGTGCAACGACAAACTGGTGACCGAGGCGGGCCGAAAGGCGCTGGTGATCATCACCGACGCGGACGATCAAGGAAGCAAGCTGCGAGTGGAACAAGCGATTGAAGCGGCGCAACGCACGGACACGGTGATACACATCTTGCTGGTGCACGATCCGGGATATGGATGGCGGCCGGACGTTGCAAGGAAAATGACTGATGAAACCGGCGGGCGGACGATTGAGGTTTCCTCGGAAAAGAAATTGAACGAAGCGTTCGATCAGATTTCGGACGAACTGCGCAGCCAGTATACTCTGGGCTACTATCCGACAAACACGTCTAAAGACGGGCAGTTCCGTAAAGTAAAAGTGGAAACGACGAACAAGGATTATAAGATTCTGACGCGCAAGGGATACTACGCGCCGAAGAGTTAACGGAATGTTTTCTCCGGTTGTGTACTATGAACTACCAAACTAAAGCCCTGTGCCTTTGGTTGAACACTGCCGGCAGAAAATCGTGGTGGCAATTGTGAACGCGCTATAATCTGAAGCGCGGTAAATTCAAAAACAAAGTAGATTTAACCCAGGCCGGAAAGCGAACACGTAGTGTTTTTGACCACTGGAGATATCTCTCTCGTCCAGAAGATCCTGATTCGAACAATTTTGCTCTCCTTGGCCCTGTACGCGGCGCCGCGCGTGGTGCGAGGCCAGGCGGCAGCGTTTGACCTAACTGGGCCGCGGGTAGAAATGAAAGTGTCGCGTGCCGGGAAGTCGCTGCCCATCGCCGAAGTGGCGAATTTCCAGGCCGGCGACCGCATCTGGATCCATCCGGATTTTCCCGAATCGCAATCGGTGAACTATCTCATGATCGTGGCATTTCTGCGGGGATCGACGAATCCGCCGCCGGAAGACTGGTTCACGCGAGCGGAAACGTGGAATAAGAAAGTTCGGGAAGAAGGAATTCTGGTGACAGTGCCGAAGGATGCGCAGCAAGTGCTGGTGTTTCTTGCGCCGGATACCAGCGGAGGATTTGTAACGCTACGCAAGGCGGTACGGTCGGTGCCGGGAGTATTCGTCCGCGCAACGCAAGATTTGAACCAGGCCGGGCTGTATCGTTCGCGGCTGGAAAAATATCTGAGCGAGATTCGAAAAACTTCGGACTCTGATCCGACGGCGCTTCATGAGCGATCGGTGCAAATGGCGAAGACACTGCAAATCAAGATTGACCAGCAGTGCTTCGATCGTCCGGTGGAACAACAAGCGGCTTGTTTAACGCAAAACACCGACCGTTTGGTGCTGGATGATGGACACAGCCAGTCGGTGGTGGCTGCGCTGACGACCGGGCCGTCGTCTGATTTAATTGGTGCGATCAGCACCACGCCGATGGCCGGCGGAGGATTTTACAGCGCTTATATCGGCGCCGTGGTGGATCTCGCAAGGCTGCTGGGAAATATCCACACAGCGGAATTTCAATACATTCCTGCGCTGGCCATGCCGGGTGGCGAGCAACTGAACTTGCATTTGAACAATCCGCCGTCGTTCCGGAACCCGAAATCGGTCATTGTGGTGGGATTGCCAGCTGTCGAAGCACCACAACTGCCGCCGTTGCGAAACCCGAATGCCGAGCAGGTGTTTTGCCTGCAGAATCCCGCGCTAGTGCTCCCAGTGGAGGGCGCGCCCCTGGTTTTTTCCACCGACATTGCCCATGACTTTGTGTTGAGCATGCAGAACAAGAACGGAACAAGTGTGGAATTGCCGGCAAAGGCAGACGCTGTGCGTGGCGGCTTTGTAGTGGACATACAGAAAGTGGCAGCCGCGGAGTTCGACGCGCAATCAGTGGCGACACTACATGGAAAATGGGGATTTGAATCGTTCGCGGGGCCAAGCTTTCACCTACGTAGCACGCAGCAAGCCGATTGGAAGGTTCCGGAAAAGGATCAAGGCGCCTTAATCGTGGGACGCGAAGATACACTGCACCTGGAATCGATCTGTGCGGTGTGCGCTGAGAAAATTTCGATGAAGGCGCAAGACGGCAAGGAAGTAAAGCTGGCATGGAGAGTCAGCGGCACGAACGAGATTGAAGTCCACGTTCCGTTGAAAGATGCGCCCGCGGGGAAAATTGCGCTAGCGGTACAAAGATTCGGTCAACAGCGTCCAGATGAGTTGACGCTGCAGGCCTATTCAGAAGCGGCGAAACTGGACGATTTCACGATCAGCGCGGGGGACAAACAGGGAGTACTGCAAGGAACGAGGCTGGACGAAGTAAACGGATTCGAATTGAATGGAGTGCATTTCGCGCCAGCAAAGCTGACCCGTGCAGAAAGAAAAGATGTGTTGTACCTTGCAGCGCCGGCTGCCATCTCCACCCAGTCGTTGCAAGCGGAACAAAACCTGGTGGCGCGGGTAGCGTTGAAAGATGGCCGAGTGTTGGACTTGCAGACGACGGTGCAACCGGCAAGACCCAGGGTTTCTCTGGTCAACAAGTCGATTCAACTGGGACCGAATCCTTCCGCGATTCGGCTGGCCAACCAGGAATTATTGCCGCAGGATGGAAGAATTTCATTTTTTGTCAAATCGGAATTGCCGGAAAAGTTTCCGCACCAGGAAAAAATCGAGGTTGCGAATGAGGACGAGTCGTTCCACGCAACGCTTAGCGTCAGTGAGGGAAATCTAGTGATGCAGGACGCACAGACTGCGCTGGCAATTCTGGAGCCGCTGAAAAGCTTTGGAGCTTCGGCATTTGGCGCGCTGCGGTTCCGCGCGATTTCCGAAGAAGGACGCAAAGGAGACTGGCTGCCGCTGGCGACACTGGTACGGCTGCCGGTGCTGAGAGAGATCCGGTGCCCGGACAGCCCGGACAAACAATGTAGGTTGAGCGGTTCGAATCTGTTCCTGCTGGAATCGGTGGCGTCAGACCCGCAGTTTACGCACAACGTTCCCGTACCTGCAGGATTCGCGGATACGTCGCTTAGCGTTCCACGGCCGAATGGAACACTGCTTTATATTAAGCTGCGGGATGAGCCGGGCACGGCTAACATGGCCGTTCTGCCAGTGTTGCCCGACGACCGCTGAAGCAAAAAGGGAGAAGAGAGATTCCTCGCTTCGCTCGAAATGACAGGCGAATGCGAACTTTGTCGACAGAACTTTGTCGACGCAATTGACCGGCTTGCGCCTAGCCGTTAACATTCCTTTTCCACGATGGATGGCGAACTCATTGGACACTACCGTATTCTCCGCAAGCTGGGCCGCGGAGGCATGGGCGTGGTCTATGAAGCCGAGGACATCAAGCTCGGACGACGAGTTGCGCTGAAGTTCCTGCCTGAGGACAAGCACCGTGATCCACAGACGCTGCAGCGATTTTTGCGCGAGGCACGTTCCGCGTCGTCGCTGAATCATCCCGGAATTTGCACCATGCACGCGATTGAAGAAGACAACGGCAAGACGTTCCTGGCGATGGAACTGCTCGAGGGTCAGTCGCTCGATGCGCTGCTGGTAAATGCTCCGGTGACATTTGGACGGACGCTGGACATTGGAATTCAGCTGGCGGATGCGCTGGACGCGGCGCACAAAAAAGGCATCGTACACCGTGACATCAAGCCCGCAAATATTTTTGTGACCGAGCGGGGACAGGCTAAGATTCTGGATTTTGGGCTTGCGAAGCTGGTCCAGGGCGAGTCGGCAATGACTACCGAAGGGGCGACGATCGATCCGGATGAGACGCACTTGACGAGTCCGGGGATGGCGGTCGGAACAATTGCGTATATGTCGCCGGAACAAGCGCGCGGCGAAGAGCTGGATGCGCGGACAGATCTGTTTTCGACCGGCGCAGTGCTGTATCAAATGGTGACTGGACAAAACCCGTTTGCGGGCGGGACGAGCGCGGTGATCTTCGACAAAATATTGCATCAGGCGCCGATTTCGCCGGTGACCTTGAATCCGAGTCTCCCCACAGAGTTCGAACGCATTCTGAATAAGGCGTTGGAGAAAGATCGCGACGTGCGCTACCAGGTGGCTGCGGAGTTGCGGGCGGACCTGAAACGGCTGCAGAGGGAAAGCGATTCGGGGAGAAGTCCGGCCGTTTCGTCGTCGGGGGCGCGCTCTGCGGGTGCGTCCGACGCTTCTCAGGCAAGTGCGGTGACATCGGCAACTGACGCATCTCGACCAGCAAAATCCAGCGGGTCGGTGATTGTGGCCGCGGCAAAACAGAACAAGCTGGGAAGCAGCATAACCGCATTCGTCGTACTGGCGTTGCTGGTGGCGGCCGGATATGGAATTTACACGCTGTTGCACAGCCGAGCGCACGTTCCTTTCGAGCAGTTCAGCATCGTCAACCTGACGAATACGGGACACACCTCGCGCGCGGCGATTTCTCCGGATGGCAAGTACCTGCTGCAAGTGCACTCGGAAGCAGGGATGCAATCGTTGTGGCTTCGCCACATCGCAACCGGCAGCAACGCGCAAGTCGTTGCGCCTGCTGCCACGCGCTATCAGGCCTTAACGTTTTCTCCGGACGGCAGCTTTCTCTATTTCCTGCGCCGGGATGAAGAAGAACACATCATCGGCGTCTTGTACGCTGCACCGGTGCTGGGCGGTACGCCACACGTAGTGAGCCGGGACGTAGACACCCCCATCACTTTTTCGCCCGACGGGCAGCGCTTCGCCTTCTTGAGAGAGAAGCACGACACTTCTTTTTGGGATCTTGTTGTGGCGAAGAGCGACGGCAGCGAGGAGCGTCCGCTATTCACGGAAAAATCGCTCTTGAGCGACAGTTTGGCGCCGGCGTGGTCGCCGGATGGCAAGGTCATACTCATTCCCGTCGTGCAGCCGTCGAAAGACGCGATCGGAGGATTGCTATCGGTAGATGTCGCCACGGGCAAGGACACGTACTTCGGCATCGCGCAGCATACGATTTATTATGAGTCGGTCTGGCTGCCCGACGGCAAGGGGCTTATCCTGCCGGCAAGTGATCTGGGCACAGGCGCTATGAAGCGGCAACTGGGATACATCAGCTATCCAGGCGGAGAATTCCGCGCGCTGACCCATGACACCAACGACTATGAACATCCGAGCCTCGCCGCCGACGGCAAGACGCTGGTCGCTACACAAGCGCGGATCCACTTTGAGCTCAGCATTGCCCCTGCAGCGTCTCCATCGGAAGAGAAGCCGGTGCCGGTGCAGTCTCACTTGGACCTTTGGAGATGGAGCTGGCTGTCGGATGGACGTTTGCTTGTACCACAGGGCGATGACATTAAGGCCGTCAGTTCGGATGGAGCCGAAACGGTTATTCGGTCCGATGCAACGCACATTTCGGATAATCCCAGCGCTTGCGGTTCGCGCTATATCGTTTTCAGACGCGTAAATCGCGGCGGAAGTGCGGCCGTCAACCTTTGGCGCATGGATGCGAATGGCAGCAACGTGACGCAGCTGACTTCCGGCATGAATGACAGAGAACCGGAGTGTTCGTCAGATGGAAAATGGACTTATTACGTTGACCAAGGCGAAACCCGATTTATTAAGCGCGTGTCGGTCGAGGGAGGAACGCCCGAGGTGGTCGTCAAATCGCCCATCGGGTTCTTCGAGCTTTCGCCGGATGGCAAATGGCTGGCGTCGGTTGATGTTCGCGAAGAGGATCACAAGCTGATGATCCGGTTGGATCCTACGGGCGGCGGCAAGACGACATACATTGACGCTGACTCGCGAATGACTTCGACGCCGGTGTTTGCGCCGGATGGCAGGTCAATTGTGTATGTGGTACGAGAAAAGGGCGTGGATAATCTGTGGCAGCAGCCTTTGGACGGAAAGAATCGCAAGCAATTAACGACCTTCCCGAAAGATTTGATTTTCCGTTACGCGTATTCGAAAGATGGAAAGCAGATCGCCATCGAGCGCGGGAATATCGAGTCGGATGCGTTTTTATTTCACGACACTTCGAAGTAGTTCTCACCTCGCAAGTAGGCACTGATTCTCCAACATTTCGCGATGGTTGTGATTGGGTCAAGCAAGGGCGCAGCACGCTGCGCTCCTACATGGGCAAGGTCATCACGGTTTCGAAAGCGGAGGAGATTGGCCAGCTGGAGCTGGCGGCGTGGGGTTTTGCGTGGAGTTGGCGGCGGAGGTGCGCGATTTTGCAAAGTACCCGCGACGCGCGCGGACCTGGTCGCCATTGTGGTTGGGAAGTTCGATCTTGATTTTGTGATAGGGGCCATTGGCGACGAAATTGGAAGGACTGTAGGTGATGGTGTACTGATTTCTGAGTTCGTCGCCGATGTCCTGAAAAGATTGATTGAGATCGTCAACGTGGTATGGAAAAAAAGCGCGGCCGCCGGTCTGATCCGCAAGATCTTTGAGAATCTGATCGCCTTCGGTGAGGTGCATTTTGCGATTGCTCAGTTTGGAGGGATCAGTTTGCGAGAGCTGAATCCACTGAGTGCTGGTGCTGATGGTGTAAATGACAACGTTGGTGCGCTGAGCCATTTCAATGGCTTCGCCGCGGGTGTGATTGGAAAGATTGTCGTCGCCATCGCTGATGAGAACCATGACGCGGCGGACCACATCCGGCTGGTCGCCGGGTGGTCGCGGAGGATTGCTTAACTGCTTCGCGCAGGCTTCGTAGATGGCGTCGTACACAGCGGTGCCACCGCCGGCGCGGGTTTTGTTGATTTCATCGCGAAGCTGTGCGCCATCTCCCGTAAATGACTGAATGATCTGAGGCTCGTCATCGAAAGTCATGGCGAATGCCTGATCTTTTCCGCGGCGCAAAACGCTGTAGAGAAAATCTACGGCGGCTTCTTGTTCGAATTTCAGGCGATCGCGGATGCTGTTCGATGTGTCCAGAAGCATGCCGATGCGAAGCGGCAGGTCGGACTGTTTGCTGAAAAAACGGATTTCTTGCAGCGAGTTGTCGTCAAAAATCTTGAAGTCGTGTTTGTCGAGATCGGAAACCAGTTTGTTGCGGCGGTCAAGGACAGTAGCCAGGACGTCCACCAGGTTGACCGTGGCGCGGAAGGTCGGACCTTCCTGCGGGGACTGCGGCTGTGGAGCGGAATTCTGCGGAGGTGCTGCGGGTTGCGGCTTTTCCTGAGCAGGCGACGGAGGCTGCTGCGCATAGTTCGCAAGCGGGAAAACGAGCAGAGTTGCGCTGGCGAGGAGGGCTAGAAGTGGATTTTTCATGATGAGAAAGTATAGGGAGCTTGCGCCCGCAAGGTCAATTTCAGGCCGGCGCCGCGCGTCGCGGCGTTGTTAAAGATATTCGCTGGCGGATTCGAGGCTGCGGCCTGCGGCAGCGGCGAGCGTATCGAGGTATTCGCGCAGATCCTGCGGAAGAGGTGCGCGGCACTCGATCCATTGCGCGGTGCGCGGGTGGGGAAAGCCGAGTTTCGCGGCATGGAGAAACTGCCGATGGATAGGTGGCAGCTCGGAATTGCCAAGCAAAAGTTTAGGCGCGGCGCCATAGAGAGAGTCTCCGACCAGGGAATGCTTCACGGCGGAGAAGTGCACACGGATTTGATGCGTTCGGCCGGTGTGGAGTTGGACCTCGAGCAGAGTTGCAGGGCCAAATTCGGCGAGTTTATGCCATTCGGTGCGGGCCTCGCGTGCGCGACCGCTCGAGATTTGCCGCTGTTGGCCGGATGGATCAGCAAATGCTTTCATGCGCGTTCGGTGGACCGGATCGCGGCCGATTGCCAACTCGATTTTGCCGGCACTGTTTTCGAATTTGCCTTCGGCGAGCGCGACGTAAGTTTTTTTTACGGCGCGGGTGCGAAACGACTCCGCCAGTTTCGCGTGGGAATAGTCGTTTTTTGCAATGATAATCAGGCCGGAGGTCTGTTTGTCGAGACGGTGCACGATGCCCGGGCGGAGAGCATCTGCTTGCCAACCGCCACGCGAAAGATTTTGTCCGCGACCCAAAAGCGCGTTCACAAGCGTGCCGCGCGAATTCCCTGCTCCGGCGTGCACGCTCATTCCGGCCGGTTTGTTGACGATCATCAAATCGTTGTCTTCGTAAAGGATGTCCAGCGGAATGGATTCAGGTTCGGCCCGAAGAGCCGGACGCCCGACAGCTTCAACTATTATTTTTTCCGCGCCGTGAAGTTTCTGGGAAGATTTTGCTGCGGCGCCGTTCACCAATACCAGCCCCTCGGTGATCAGTTCTTGCAGGCGGGCGCGGGATAGTTGCGGGCACTGCGCCACGAGCCAGAGGTCGAGCCGTGTGCCGCGAGCACTGCGTGGCACGAGCAATTTTCGCCGGTTGGGTTCGGCAGACATTTAGAAAATGAGCAATGCGGCCTCGACGAAGCACATTCTCGCTACCGAGTCGTTCGAACGCCACGCGCAGGGGCGCCCGGCGTCAGATTACATTTTCAAGTACTGATACCGCGCAGCCACAAACAGCGGCGCGCCACAGAGATGCTAGCATCAAAACGTCCTGGAATTTGCTCGCGCGAGCAGCGGCCTGTGCTTGCTACGGACGCAATGTCGTGCATCGAGCTACGGGTCAATGTTTTGTGAGCCGCATATGCCAGTTTGGATTGATCGGAATGGATATCGTGGTGCCTGGCGGCGCCCCTTCAAAAGCTGTCGCTGCAGCTTGAAAATTCATGTCGATGAACGGTTTGTACTGCCAATCACGGCAAATCCCGACAGGCAGGAACAATAGTACGGCAAGAGCGGCATAGCGAGGCACTTTCGACTTGGAGGCGGAGTCCATCAACATCCAGATTAGACTGGCAAAAAATGCCAGCATTGGAAAAAAATAGTAGCGATTGCCGCAGCCTGGAACCTGCAGCAGCGCCCACTGCTCCCGCTCCCCCGCAAAACTGGCAATAGGATGGATGAGGGCAAACGTCAGGCCAATAGCCGCATAAAAGATGAGAACCTTCAATTCCATGGGCCCGAATCGAAATGCGTAAAGCATTATCGCCAATCCAATCACCAGCGCCACTGTTTCAATCAGCGGTAACCAATGTACGTGACTGACGAAAAGTCGAATGAAACTTCTCAAACCGAATATGGCAGAGAAGAAAATTTGTCCGCCAAGAATTCCCGTCAATCGTTCGAAGGAAGCGCCATTGGGAGCGGGGCGCCGCGAATTTGAAAACAGGATGAATAGCGACTGAACTGCGGCGAACGGAATCATGACCCCGAGGGCCAGCGCGGTGCGCCTGTCTCTGCGAACCCAAAGCAAAAATACTGCGATGGGGACCAACAAAATTCCTAGGGGCCCGTCGAGTAATGCAAAAAACAAAACAGTGTAATCAAAATAACGCCAGGCTTTCGCGGCCTCCGCTTGGGATAACAAGACCAGCAACGCAAGTAATGCCAGGTGCCATTGGATGTTCGTTGTGTTCGCGTGAATCTCAAACGCGTTTGGGATTGCCAGATACAACAGGCTGGCAAACACGCGCACGTTGTAAGAGATTGCTTTGAATCGCGCCGAAAGGAACAGACAGACGGGAAGGATCTGAATTGCAATCGCGCACAGATTCATGACCAGCGGAGCCGTGCCAAAGGGAACCAACTGAGCCAAGAGGCCGATGAGGCGCAGTAAAGTACTCAGATAGCCCCCATAAGGCATCAGCAAGCAACGCCAGCCGAATTGATAGGCGTCGGAATAGAAATACGCACCATCTTCGGCATAAAACTGAGCGTGCAAGATCGCATCGGGGCGACGCGCAAATAATAGTAAGAACGCAATGAGGAATATCGCGGCATGCATGGCAAGGTCGCGGCCGCGAGTAAGATTGCGATCCATCTCAGAATCAGTCGAAAGGTGAGGCGACCACGATGTAACGGCCATAATTCTAAGTTATCGGCCAGGAGCTCTTCCGTCAACCGACACCCAGTACCCCGGCTCACAAAGGATTACGGCCCAGGCTAAATTGGCGCTTTGTCCCGCAGCCAGGGAAACGCTTGGACGCTTGGCGGCTGGAGTCCTGTTACTCCAGGGCTTGTTATTCATTGTTTTTTGTAATCGCCGCGGCTGAAATATTTTTCCAGCCAGATATACAGGCAGATGAATAAGTAGCGGCTGCCCATTTCCTTGATGGAGAGTTTCGAGTCTCCCACCCGCCGGTTCCTCCAGGTAATCGGCATAACCGTCCAACTATAGCCGCGCACTATGGTCTTCAGGGGAAGTTCGACAGTCAAATTGAAATGCGGCGATAGCAACGGAAGACAACCTTGTATCACGGTGGTGCGATAAGCCTTGAAGGCATTGGTGGTATCGTTGAGTTTGATGCCAAACATGAGCATGATGAAGGCGTTCGCCAAGCGATTTAGGCGAAGCTTCAACCACGGATAGTCAATTACGCCTCCGCCCTTGACGAATCGCGAGCCGAAAACGGCGTCCCAGCCCTGGTTCAGCAGTTTCCAGTAGCGCACCACGTCGCGGCAATCGTCTGATTCATCTGCCATCATGACCACGGCGGCGTCGCCAGTCATTGAAGCAAATCCTTTTTCTACCGCGCGCCCGAATCCATGCGCTCCCTGGTTCTGGACTGGCCTGAGTGTGGAAATGTGTTCGCAAAGACTCAGAAGCTTCTGCCACGTAGCATCGGTGCTGCCATCATCCACCACCACAATCTCGTGTGGAACATTTTGCAGTCGCAATTCGAGGTGCAAGTGTTCCACTGTGGAAGCAATGCAGCCCTCTTCGTTATGGGCAGGGATTACAACACTAAGGAGGTGTAAAGGATCCTTGTGAACTTCGGCATTATTTTCGAGCGGATCGGCAGGCGTGACCATAATTTAAGCTATCGCTCACCAACTATCGCGTCAATCGAGACCTGGGTGAATATTGCCTGGGGGCGCTTGGGGCTTGCGTTGGAATCGCTGTTTACCGAGCCTTGCTTATGGCGTTCGGGTGGCTTGGCTTCGAAAAAAGCAGATCCAGAAGGATCAATATTGCGCCGATGGTGATCGCGGAATCAGCTACGTTGAAAGCGGGGTAGCGGTAGGAGCCGAATAGCACTTCGAAAAAATCGGTCACCGCACCGTGCAGAACGCGATCGGTTAGATTGCCGGTTGCGCCACCAAGCAGCAATGCTAAACCGGCTGCGGCGCGGGAGGAGACTCCATCTGCTGCCACGAGATACCGAGCAATAATCGCGATAACCACGAGAGAGCCCGCGATGAGCAGATAGCGGACCCAGTGCGAATTGCTGTCGGCGAAAATACTAAACGCGATGCCGGGATTTTTGCTGTGAACCAGGTAAATGAAGTTATGGATCAGTTCGTGGTGCCAGCCTTCGGCGGTTTTGGCTTCGATCGCGGCCTTGGAGAGCCGGTCGAGAAATACGACCATGAGCGTAAGAATTAACCAGCGGAGACGATTGGCTTGGATCATTTGAATATGCAGGAAAAGGACGTTGAGGAAGCAAAGCAAGTAAGGGAGCGTGTGGACGCAGTGGTGCAGCACAGACTGAAGTCTGTGCTGCCAAAGGCTGGGTCGGCGCACGGCTGCAAAGAAAAAATCAAGAGACAACGCCTTCGATTTCGGCGAGAGCGGCGGAACAGCGTTCACAGATCGTCGGGTACCGGGAATTTTCACCGACGTGAGTAGAGTAATTCCAACAGCGATCACATTTGCTGCCTTGGGCTTTGTGGATGGAGACTTCCAGCGACGGAACGAGTTCGGAGCGGTAGTCGGATGCGCCCGCGGTCAAGAAATCGACCTGTGAAACGATGAAGAGCCCGGGCAATTGCGTCAGATGATTATTGAGCTTGGCGCGCAGTTCCGGATTGCCGCCTAGCAATACTTTGGCCTCCAGCCCAGAATTGATTTTCTTTTCGTTGCGCGCGGCTTCGAGCGCTTTCAGTACCTCCGCACGCACTTTCGCCAGCAAATCCCACGCCGCTATTTGCACGGCGCTGATTCCCGTGCGCAGGTCGGACTCTTCGGGAAAAAGCGCGACATGAACGCTTGACGCTTCTCCGGCTGATTTTGGCAAATACTTCCAAATTTCTTCGCCAGTAAAAACAAGAATGGGCGCAGCGATTCGAACCAGCGCGCTGGTGATTTTGTAGACAGCGGTTTGCGCCGATCGCCGCGCCGGATTGTTTAGCGCCTTTGTGTACAGACGATCTTTTAACACGTCGTAGTAGAACGCGCTCAGGTCCACGACGCAGTAATCATGAATCGCGTGATACACGCGGTGAAATTCATACCCGGCATACCACTCGCGGCATTTTCTAACGAGCTCGGCGGTACGTTCGAGCATCCACCGATCCATTTCTTCGAGGTGGTCAGTGGGCAGCGTGTTGCGCGATGGATCGAAGTCGCCAAGATTACCCAGCGCGAAGCGAAAGGTATTGCGGATCTTTCGATAGGCCTCGCTGAGCTGGGTCATCACGCGTTCGCTCATTTTCACATCGGCCTGATATTCGACGGACGTGACCCACAGACGAAGCAGATCGGCCCCCCACTTGTTGGAAATTTCAGCGGGTTCAATCGCGTTGCCCAGCGATTTGGACATTGGCCGGCCCTGCTCATCGAGCGTCCAGCCATGGGTTACAACGCTGCGATACGGAGACGCGTGGCGCACGCCAGTAGCCACCAGCAGCGAGCTATGAAACCAGCCACGATACTGATCTGGCCCTTCGAGATAAACATCCGCCGGACGCCAATCTTGCCCAGGCCCGACCAAACCATTCTTGGCCGTGAGGACCGCGAGATTCGATGAGCCGGAATCGAACCAGACATCCAAAATGTCGTTCTCTTTGCGGAATTTCGCGGTACCGCACGAACACTTTGTGCCTGCCGGCAAAAGTTCTTCCGGCGAATGCTGATACCAGGCGTCGGCGCCTTCTTTCTTGAACCATTCGATGACATTGCGGAGCGCCGCGAAATCTTTGAGTTGCGCACCGCAGGCGTCGCAGAAAAAAACGATGATCGGCACGCCCCAGAAGCGTTGCCGAGAGACGCACCAGTCCGGGCGTTTTTCAATCATTTCGTAGATGCGCTCTTCGCCCCAGCCAGGAATCCATTTGACATTGGGAATTTCGGCCAGCGCTTCCGCGCGCAAAGACTTCTTGCCATCGATGGAATGGCTTCCCTTGCCGGGAAGCGGAATCGCATCCATGCCGATGAACCACTGCTCGGTAGCCCGGAAAATCACCGGGTTGTGGCAGCGCCAGCAATGCGGGTAGCTGTGCTTGTACGAGTGGTGGCCAAGCAAAGCGCCGCGATCGGCAAGCAGCTTTACGATAATCGGGTTTGCTGTGAAGACGTCCTTGCCTTTGTATTCCGGCAGCCCTTCCGTGTAAACGCCTTTGTCATCAAGCGGCGCATAAACTTCAAGACCATATCGCTGGCCGGTGTTGAAGTCATCGGTACCATGGCCGGGCGCGGTGTGAACGATGCCGCTGCCCTGATCGAGGGTGACATAATCGGCGAGCAGACCGCGCACTTGAATCGGCAGAAATGGATGCTGGAACAACATCCCTTCAAAGTCACGGCCTTTATACGTCGCGAGAATTTCGGCTTGCTTGATTTCGCATTCCGATTGCAGAGCTGCAACGCGATCCGCTGAAAGCAGCAGCTTGCCTTTTTCGGTTTGCACTACCGCATATTCATAATCCGGATGAAATGCGAGTCCGCGATTGTGCGGAATGGTCCATGGAGTGGTTGTCCAGATCACAGCGGAAACATCGGCGCCAATTTTGCCGGCTTCGTTCTTGCCACCCCCCACCACGCCGAATTTCACCCAGATGGACGGGCTGACATGGTCTTCGTATTCGACTTCGGCTTCGGCGAGCGCCGTGGAATCGAAAAGGCACCAATAGACTGGCTTGCGTCCGCGGTATACATAGCCCTCTTCCATAAAGTCGAGAAAGGCATTGGCGATAGTGGCTTCGTAGTCGAAGCTCATGGTGAGATACGGATCGTTCCAACGGCCAAAGACTCCCAGACGTTTGAAATCTTTCTTGTGCTGCTCGACGTAGCGGTTGGCGAAGGCCCGGCACAGCTTGCGGAACTCCGCCGGAGCAACTTTACCTTTGCCGCCAAGTTCTTTTTCGACCTGTGTTTCGATGGGAAGACCGTGGCAATCCCACCCGGGCACGTAGGGAGCGTAGTAGCCAGCCATGCTCTTGGTCTTGACGATCAGATCTTTCAGAATTTTATTCAGGCCGGTGCCCAGGTGGATGGTGCCTGTGGGATAGGGCGGGCCATCGTGCAGAACAAACAGCGGCTTTCCGGCGCGGGCATCCAAAATTTTCTGGTATAGATCGGCTTGCTGCCAGGCTTCGAGCTGTTTTGGCTCATTCAGCGGAAGACCTGCTTTCATGGGAAAGTCGGTTTTGGGTAAGTTGAGTGTCTTCTTGAGTTCGAGTGGTTCGGACATGGATGCCGCGAGCGCAATTCCCTTCTGAGCCCTAGTTTTCGCCAGTAGCGCGGCGGGAAACTTCGGAGAGTGGTGTAACTACGTATGTTACAATGAATGGAGTATGGTGTCAGCCGGAGCGGCCGTGCAACCTATCCCGGCTGGCGAGAATCGTAAACGAAGGGACGCCAGAAGTACTGGAAGTGCGTCTATTTAAGTGTACGCGCAGTCGTCGCGCATCAGGTGCCGAACTTGCCGGG
>Ga0209488_10001611_pt1 | contig 19222 bp, 21 predicted proteins | sample Rivendell_Oct201_8_FD_188349 | JGI IMG/M metagenome (GOLD analysis project Ga0209488, IMG submission 188349) | Vadose zone soil microbial communities from the Eel River Critical Zone Observatory, Northern California, USA -... | ecosystem: Environmental > Terrestrial > Soil > Vadose zone >...
TTCTGGATCAGCTGATTGGCGGCGAGCGGGCGGCCGAACTGCTTGCGTTCGAGTGTGTAGTTGCGCGCCGCGTGCCAGCAGAATTCGGCGGCGCCGAGCACTCCCCAGGCGATGCCGTAGCGCGCGTTGTTGAGGCAGGAAAACGGGCCGCGCAGCCCTGACACCCCGGGCAGCAGGTTCTCCTCCGGCACGAACACCTCGTCCATGACGATCTCGCCGGTCGCCGAGGCGCGCAGGCTGAACTTGCCCTCGATCTTCGGGGCGCGCAGCCCCTCCATGCCCTTTTCGAGGATGAAGCCGCGGATCACGCCGTCTTCGGTCTTGGCCCACACGACGAAGACATCGGCGATCGGCGCGTTGGTGATCCACATCTTGGCGCCGTTCAGGCGATAGCCGCCGGGCACCGATTTGGCGCGCGTCACCATGCTGCCGGGATCGGAGCCATGGTCGGGCTCGGTCAGGCCGAAGCAGCCGACCCATTCGCCGCTCGCGAGCTTCGGCAGATATTTCTGGCGCTGCGCCTCGGTGCCGAAATCCCAGATCGGGTACATCACCAGGCTCGACTGCACGCTCATCGCCGAGCGGTAGCCGCTGTCGACCCGCTCGACCTCGCGCGCGATCAGCCCGTAGGAGGTGTAGCCCGCGCCGGCGCAGCCATAGCCCTCGATCGTCGAGCCGAGAAAGCCCAGCTCGCCCATCTCGTTCATGATCTCGCGGTCGAAGCGCTCCTCGCGGTTGGCGGTCAACACCCGCGGGAACAGTTTTTCCTGGCAATAGGCGCGAGCGCTGTCGCGCACCAGCCGCTCTTCCTCGCTGAGCATGTCTTCGACAAGGAGCGGATCGGCCCAGTCAAAAATCGGATTGGCAAACACCGGATTGGCGGCAGTACGGCTCATCAAAGCCTCGGCTTTGTGGTTCTCGCCTAATATAACGCCGCCACCGGGCAGGCGACGGCTTTCCGCGTTTCCGCAGCAAAAAGGGCGCCCGAGGCGCCCTTTCGCAAGACTCGCCGCCGCGGCGGCGGCCTGTTATTTTTTCGCGGCCGCCCGGGCCGAGTGGCGGCCCGTGCCGCGCCCCAGCCCGATCTTCTTGGCGAATTCCGAGCGCTGTTCGGCGTATTTCGGCGCGACCATCGGGTAGTCCGGCGACAGCCCCCATTTGGCGCGATATTCATCCGGCGTCAGACCGTAAGTCGAGCGCAGATGCCGCTTCAGCATCTTGAGCTTCTTGCCGTCCTCGAGGCAGATCAGAAACTCGGGCGTGATCGATTTGCGGATCGCCACGGCGGGCTTGAGCGGCTCGGCCGGCACGTCGGCGATCTGTCCTTCGAGGCCGCGGAGCGATTTGTAGACCGCGTTGATCACATCGGCCAGTTGTGCCGTCGCCAGTGTGTTGTTGCTGACATAGGCTGCCACCACGTCGGCGGTCATCCGCAGCAAATCATCTTCGGGAGTCTTGGGTGCCGCTGGTTCCGCCATGTGCTGCCTCAATCGTTTGCCGGTTTCGCCAAACGGTCATAATTTCAGAGCGATTTTCCCCTGTCAATCAAAACCATTGCGACAGAAAAGTAATCGTTTGGCCACAGGAGCGCCAACGACTTGGCGGGTGCAAAGAATCCGATGTTGGCCTTTGTTATCGTGGAGCGCGCCGCGCCTCCCCATAGTATTAATCGCGACTCAGTGGATATTTGTCGGATCGGGTGTTGGCCGCCCCGGCTGCGATTCTCCGCCGTGCCGCTGATAACACGATTTATGGTAGGCGGCTGACACGCTCAATCGACATATGGTAGATTGGCGCGAAATCGGCGCTGCCATTTGCGTCCATCACTGCCCCGAGAGGTGTTGTCCTGGCGATCTCCTCAGCTATCGCGCCATTGGCCGAGCGTGCCGCCGGCTTTTTCAGCGATGACTTGGCCGCAGCCGATCCGGAGCTGGCGGCGGCGATCGACGGCGAGCGCGAGCGCCAGCAATCGCAGATCGAGCTGATCGCCAGCGAGAACATCGTCTCGCAGGCGGTGCTCGAGGCGCAGGGCTCGCTGCTGACCAACAAATATGCCGAGGGCTATCCCGGCCGCCGCTACTACGGCGGGTGCGAGTTCGTCGATGTCGCCGAGCGGTTGGCGATCGAGCGCGCCAAGCAGCTGTTCGGCTGCGGCTTCGCCAATGTGCAGCCGCATGCCGGGGCGCAGGCGAACCAGGCGGTGCTTCTCGCGCTGCTCAAGCCGGGCGAGACGATCCTCGGCATGTCGCTCGCCGCCGGCGGCCATCTGACGCACGGCGCGCCGCCCAATTTGTCGGGCAAGTGGTTTCACGCGGTGACCTATGGCGTGCGGGCCGAGGGTGCGCGCATCGATTTCGACGAGGTCGAGCGGCAGGCCGAGCAGCATCGGCCGCGGCTGATCATCGCCGGCGGCAGCGCCTATCCGCGGATCATCGATTTTGCCAGGTTCCGCGCGATTGCCGATCGGGTCGGCGCCTATCTGATGGTCGACATGGCGCATTTCGCCGGGCTGGTCGCGGGCCGCGCGCATCCGAGCCCGATCCCGCACGCCCATGTCGTCACGACGACGACGCATAAGACGCTGCGCGGCCCGCGCGGCGGCATGATCCTCAGCGATGACGCCGAAATCGCGCGGCGGATCGATTCCGCCGTGTTCCCCGGTCTGCAGGGCGGCCCGTTGATGCATGTCATCGCCGCCAAGGCGGTGGCGCTCGGCGAGGCGTTGCAGCCGGAATTCGCCGGTTATGCGCGCGCCGTCGTCGAGAACGCGCAGACCCTCGCCGCGACGCTGGTCGAGGCCGGATTGGCGATCGTCTCCGGCGGCACCGATACGCATCTGATGCTGGTCGATCTGCGCCCGCTCGGGCTGACCGGCCGTGACGCGGAGCAGGCGCTGGAGCGTGCCGGCATCACCTGCAACAAGAATGGCATTCCGTTCGACCCGCAAAAGCCGACGGTGACCTCCGGCATCCGTCTGGGCTCGCCCGCGGCGACGACGCGCGGGTTTGGCGTCGCCGAATTTCGCCAGGTCGGCCTGTGGATCGGCGACGTGTTGCGCAGCCTGGCGAACAACCCCGGCGGCGATACCGCGGTCGAGCAGCGCGTGCGCCGCGCCGTCGCGGCGCTGTGCGCCCGATTTCCGATTTACCGGCCCATGGGACCGACCCCGGACCGACGATGAGACGACCGTCCGCGGCAACGCGGCGCGGGGGATGAGGAGGAGGAAATGCGCTGTCCGTTCTGCGGCGCCGACGACACCCAGGTCAAGGATTCGCGGCCGACCGAGGATCGCGGCGCGATCCGGCGCCGGCGGTTCTGCGTCAGTTGCGGCGCCCGCTTCACGACCTTCGAGCGAGTGCAATTGCGTGAGCTGACGGTCGTCAAGAAGAACGCGCAGCGCGAGCCTTTCGACCGCGACAAGCTGGCCCGCTCGATCTACGTCGCGCTGCGCAAGCGCCCGGTCGAGCCCGACCGCGTCGAGCGCATCATCAATTCGCTGGTGCGCCAACTCGAAAGCGCGGGCGAAACCGACATCCCGAGCGACATGATCGGCGAGCTGGTCATGGAGGCGCTGTCGGCGCTCGACCAGGTCGCCTATATCCGCTTTGCCTCGGTCTACCGCAATTTCCGCGAGGCCAAGGATTTCGGCGAATTCGTCGGGCGGATCGCGGCGGATGACGATTGAGGGCGGTCTGCCGTCTGCGACCGAAACTCCGCAAAACGCCTCGACCGATCTTGCTGCGATGCGAGCCGCGCTGGCGCTGGCGCGGCGCGGTCTCGGCGCGGTCTGGCCCAACCCATCGGTCGGCTGCGTCATCGTCAAGAATGGGCATGTCGTCGGCCGCGGCTGGACGCAGCGCGGCGGCCGGCCGCATGGCGAAACCGAGGCGCTGCGCCGGGCCGGCGCAGCGGCGCCGGGCGGCATCGCCTACGTCACCCTCGAACCGTGCAGCCATTGGGGCAAGACGCCGCCCTGCGCCGACGCGCTGATCGCCGCCGGGCTGCGCCGCATCGTCGTTGCGCTCGAAGACCCCGATCCGCGCGTCGCCGGCGCCGGGATCGAGCGTTTGCGGGCGGCCGGACTCGCGGTCGACACCGGGTTGTGCGCGGCCGAGGCGGCCGAGCTCAATGCCGGCTTTCTGCAGCGGGTCCGGCTCGGCCGGCCATTGGTGACGCTGAAGCTCGCCACTTCGCTCGATGGCCGCATCGCCACCGCTTCCGGCGAAAGCCGCTGGATCACCGGTCCGCTCGCCCGCGAGCGCGCGCATCTACTGCGCGCGACGCATGACGCAATCCTGGTCGGCACCGATACCGTCCTCGCCGATGATCCGCGGCTGACCTGCCGCCTGCCGGGACTGGCCAGCCGCTCGCCGGTGCGAATCGTCCTCGATCGGCAATTGCGCATCCCGCCCACCGCCCGGGTCATCGCCGAGGCGCGGCAGGTTCCGACCTGGGTGGTGACGCTGCGTGCCGCCGATCCCGGCCGTCAGAAGATATTGCGCGATGCGGGTGTCGAGGTGATCGCCGCCGAGCCGGATATGGCGGGGATGATCGATCTCTCTGCCGCGCTTGAATTATTAGGAAAGCGCGGCCTGACCCGATTGCTGGTCGAAGGCGGCGGCCGCCTCGCCGCCGCATTGCTGCGAGCGCAACTCGTCGATCGGCTGGTGTGGCTGCATGCCCCGCTGCTGCTCGGCGGCGACGGAGTGCCGGCCGTTGCGGCGCTGGACAGCGCCGTGCTCGCGGACATGCCGCGCTTCGAGCGTGTCGCGGCCGAGATCGTCGGCGAGGATGGGCTTACGGTGTTCCGGGCGCGCCGCCCCGCGAAAGGCGACGCGCCGGAACGGAAGTAACGGCGCGGCTACAGATTGCCGCAGTGCCGGTCGAGGATGACCGGGATCGCAACGCCGCCCTGGGTGGTGCCCGGGCCAAAGCTCATGCCGGGCGCCAGGCTGATCGCCGATCCGGTATTCAAGGTCATGCTCGTCGGGCTGGTGACGGTCCATCCGCCGGCGCCCCAGCGCTGGAAGGCGCCGCAATTCACCGCGGACGCGTCGACATCATTGACCGACATCTGGGCTTGGACGGGGCCAGCGGCGGCGCCGGCGAGCAGCAGGGCCGCGGCGGCAACAAACAGATGTTTTCTCATGCGCACCACCTCCACAAGCCGGGCGCCTTGGACGGCCGGCAGATCGTTGATTTTGGCTCGGCGAACTCGCCGAGCTATCCGCTTGAAATCAGGTGCTTTGCCCTTAAAAACGCCGGAACGCGCCGATCGTGCCGAAATCGCCGGCGCGAAACGTGCTGGCTTATCGCCTGGCGCGCTCCTAGCTTAGGGCCATGTTCACAGGAATCATCACCGATCTCGGCCGGGTGCGCCGGCTCCGCCATGGCGCTGGGCCGGCGGCCGGACTCGAGCTGACGATCGCCACCGCGTTCGAAGCCAACGAGATTCCGCTCGGCGCCTCGATCGCCTGTTCCGGCCCCTGCCTGACGGTCGTGGCGGTCGAGCCCGGCGCGTTTACCGTGCAGGCTTCGGCCGAGACGCTGGCATGCTCGACGATGGGCGAGTGGGTCGAAGGCACGCCGGTCAATCTCGAACGCGCATTGCGCCTCGGCGACGAGCTGGGCGGCCATCTCGTCTCGGGGCATGTCGATGGGGTCGCGCGGTTCGTCGACCGCCGCCCGGAGGGCGATTCGGTCCGCTTTACGATCGAGGTGCCCGAATCCTTGATGCGCTATATCGCGCCGAAGGGATCGGTGGCGCTCGACGGGATCAGCCTGACCGTCAACGAGGTCGCGGAGAACCGGTTCGGCGTCAACATCATTCCCTACACGCTGGCCCATACCAGTCTCGGCGAGGCGGCGCCGGGCCAACGCATGAATCTCGAAATCGACACGATCGCCCGCTACGTCGCCCGCCTGCTCGGCGCCGAAAGGACAAGTAGATGAGCGCCAAGCCTCCCCATCTCTTGCTCGTCGAGGCGCTGTTCTACGAGCACCTTGCCGCCGATTTGCGGCGCGGCGCGGAACGCGTCGTCGCCGAGGCCGGCGCCACCTGCGAAATCATATCCGTTCCCGGCACGTTCGAGGTCCCGGCGGCGATCGCCCTGGCGGCCCGGGCTGGCGCTCCCTACGACGGGTATGTCGCGCTGGGCTGCGTGATCCGCGGCGAGACGACCCATTACGACCACATCTGCGCCGAGAGCGCGCGGGCGATGCAGGAACTGGCGTCGCGCGACGGTCTGGCGGTCGGGTTCGGCATCTTGACCTGCGAGAACGAGGCACAGGCGCTGGAGCGCGCCTCGCCCGAGGGGCGCGACCAGGGCGGCCGGGCGGTCCGCGCCTGTCTTGCGCTGGTCGAGCTGAAGCGCCGGTTTGCCGGGGATCGCCGGTGAGCGCCACGGCGCACGACGTCGCGGGTACCGGCGGCCGCCAGGGTGGCGCCAGCCGGCGGCGTCTCGCCAGGCTGGCGGCGGTGCAGGCGCTCTACCAGCTGCAGCTCAACCCCGGTCTTGGGGTCGAAGCCGCAATCCGCGAGTTCGTCCGCGACCGGTTGGGCCGCGAGATCGACGGCGAGCTCTATGGCGAGGCAGATGTCGAATTATTCGCCGACATCGTCCGCGGTGTCGTTGGCGATCGCGAGCGGCTCGACGAGACGCTTTCGGCAGCGCTCAGCGAGGAATGGCCGCTCGGGCGCCTCGAAACGATCCTGCGGCTGATCCTGGAGGCCGGCGCCTATGAGCTGGCGCGCCGGCCCGACATCCCGCCGCGGGTGACGATGAGCGAGTATGTCGGCATCGCCTATGCATTCTTCACCGGCAGCGAGCCGGGGCTGGCGAACGGGGTTCTCGACCACCTTGCCCGCACGCTGCGCGGCACGGAGTTGTAGCTGGCCGTGAGCGGCGAGGGGCTCGGCGAATTCGGCCGGATCCGACGCTTCTTCGCGCCGCTCGCCGGGCCAGGCGGTCTCGATCTGCGCGACGACGCGGCGCTCCTCGCCTGCGGCGCCGGGCGGCAGCTCGTCGTGACCGTCGATGCCATCGTCGCCGGTGTGCATTACCTCCCGGATGATCCGCCCGAGCTCGTCGCGCGCAAATTGCTGCGGGTCAACCTGTCGGATCTTGCCGCGATGGGCGCCCGGCCGCGCCATTACCTGCTGACGACGGCGCTGCCCGCCGCGCTCGGCGACGATTGGGTGGCGCGCTTCGCGGCGGGGCTCGGCGAAGACCAGCGGCGTTACGGGGTCGATCTTCTCGGCGGCGACTCGGTCGCCACCGAGGGCCCCGCGGTACTGTCCCTGACCGCGATCGGCGAGGTCGCCGCCGGCGCCGAAATCCGCCGCAGCGGCGCATGCCCGGGCGACCAGATCTGGGTCTCCGGCACGATCGGCGACGCGTTTCTCGGGCTGGCCGTGTTGCGCGGCGGCTATCCGACGCTCCCGGCTGAAGTGCGGGCCGTGCTGATCGGGCGCTTTCAGCTGCCCGAGCCGCGCACCGAGCTGGGACCGCGTCTGGCCGGCATCGCCCACGCGATGTGCGATGTATCCGACGGTCTCGTCGCCGATCTCGGCCATATCTGCGAGGCTTCGCAGGTCGGCGCGACCGTCGCGCTGCCGCGGCTGCCATTGTCTCCGGCGGCCCAGCGGCTGGTCGCCGGCGCTCCGGACTTGCCGGCGCGGCTCGCCACCGCCGGCGATGATTACGAGCTGCTGTTTACCGCGCCGCCGGAAGCCAGCGACCGGATCCTTGCCCTCTCGGCGGAGCTCCGTTTACCGGTCACCGCGATCGGGACCATCGAACGCGGCGACGGAGTACGCCTCGTCGACGCCGCTGGCAAAGCCGTCCCGATCGCCGCCGCCGGCTACCGGCATTTCTGAGCCGCGCGTCGTTTACGGCGGGCTGCGGAGCGATACGCCAGGTTGCGGGGCACCATGCCCCGATCGCGCGGTTGCCTCATTGTTGGGCTTCTGGCATGGTGCGGCTGCCTGCCGCCGCGCCGGGCGCGCGCTCGCGGCAGTTTTTTCATTCCGACCGCCATTGAGGGACTGCGGATGTCGTTGGCGTATATTCTCGTCATTGCTTGCGGTGTGCTGGCACTGGCTTACGGCTGGATCACCAGCCGCGTCGTGTTGGCGGCGGACGCCGGGAACGCCCGGATGCAGGAGATCGCCGGCGCGGTCCAGCTCGGCGCGAATGCCTATCTCAACCGGCAATACCGCACGATCGCGATCGTCGGAATCGTGATCCTGATCATTCTCGGCGTGCTGCTGGGCTTGCATGTCGCGCTCGGCTACCTGATCGGCGCGGTGCTGTCGGGTGCCGCTGGCTATATCGGAATGAACGTGTCGGTGCGCGCCAATGTGCGCACCGCGCAGGCGGCGCGCCGCGGCTTGGGCGCCGGGCTCGACCTGGCCTTCAAGGCGGGCGCTGTCACCGGCCTCCTGGTCGTTGGGCTCGGCATTCTCGGCGCCGGCGGCTACTACTTCATCCTGCGCGCCTGGCTCCCGGCCGAGGAGTTGCGCCGGGTGCTCGAGGCGATGGTCGGGCTCGGCTTCGGCGCGTCGCTGATCTCGATCTTCGCCCGGCTCGGCGGCGGCATCTTCACCAAGGGCGCCGATGTCGGCGCCGATCTCGTCGGCAAGGTCGAAGCGGGCATCCCGGAAGATGATCCGCGCAACCCGGCGGTCATCGCCGACAATGTCGGCGATAATGTCGGCGACTGCGCCGGCATGGCGGCGGATCTGTTCGAGACCTATGTCGTGACCATCGTCGCGACGATGCTGCTGGCGGCGATTTACTTCGCGCCGCCATTGCTGGACCGCATGTTGGTCTTGCCGCTGGCGATCGGCGCGGTGTGCATCGTCACCTCGGTGATCGGCACCTTCTTTGTCCGGCTGGGTCCCGACAACGGCATCATGAAGGCGCTCTACAAGGGGCTCATCGCGACCGGCATCCTGTCGATCGTCGCGATCGCGCTGGTCGTGTACTGGTTTGTCGGGTTTTCGGATCCCTTGCCATTGACCAGCGGCGGCGCGGTGACCGGGCTCAGGCTGTTGCTCGCCGCGATCGTCGGGTTGGGGGTGACCGGGCTCATCGTCTGGATCACCGAATATTACACCTCGACGGAGTACCGGCCGGTGCGCAGCGTCGCGCTGTCCTCGACGACCGGCCACGGCACCAACGTGATCCAGGGCCTCGCGGTATCGATGGAAGCGACGGCGCTGCCGGTTATCGTGATCTGCATCGGTATCGTGCTGTCGTTTCTGGTCGCCGGTCTGTTCGGGATCGCGGTCGCCGCGACGACGATGCTGGCATTGGCCGGCATGATCGTCGCGCTCGACGCCTACGGGCCGGTCACCGACAATGCCGGCGGCATCGCCGAGATGGCCGATTTGCCGCGCGAGGTGCGGCGCACGACCGATGCGCTCGACGCGGTCGGCAACACCACCAAGGCGGTGACCAAGGGGTACGCGATCGGTTCGGCCGGGCTCGCCGCGGTCGTGCTGTTTGTCGCCTATACCGAGGATTTGAAGCACTACTTCCCCGGCCTCGATGTCCGGTTCGCGCTGCAAGACCCGTTCGTCGTCGTCGGCCTGTTCATCGGCGGCCTCTTACCCTACCTGTTCGGCTCGATGGGGATGCAGGCGGTCGGCCGCTCGGCCGGCGCGATCGTCGTCGAGGTGCGGCGGCAGTTCCGCGAAATCCCCGGGATCATGGAAGGCAAGGCAAAGCCCGATTACGGCCGTGCGGTCGACATGCTGACCAAGGCGGCGATCCGCGAGATGATCGTGCCGTCGCTGTTGCCGGTGCTGGCGCCGATCATCCTCTATGCCGTGATCGCGGCGATCGCCGGCCGCGCCGCCGCGTTCAGCGCGCTCGGCGCGATGCTGCTCGGCACGATCGTCACCGGGCTGTTCGTCGCGATCTCGATGACCTCGGGCGGCGGCGCCTGGGACAACGCCAAGAAGTACATCGAGGAAGGGCACCACGGCGGCAAGGGCTCGGAGGCCCACAAGGCGGCCGTGACCGGCGATACGGTCGGCGATCCTTACAAGGACACCGCGGGACCGGCGGTCAACCCGATGATCAAGATCACCAACATCGTGGCGCTGCTGCTGCTGGCGGTGCTCGGCCGCTGGCTGGCCCAGTAGCCGCTTGCCGGCGAGCGGCTGCTAGTTCTTGTTCGGTTCGTAGGGCCGGCCGGGAGTGGAGCTGTCGCCGCCGCTGCTCTTGGTGAAGCGGCCGACATTGCCGATGATCTGCTCGAGGAAGGTCAGCTCGCGACCGGGCGCTGGCGTCGCGCCGGGTGCCGGCTCGATGTCCCGGGCATCTTTCAGGTTCCTGTGATCGACCGCCTTGACCACGCCCCGGTCATCGAAATTGACGATATAGACCTGCTGATCCGCGACATCCGGATCGAAGAAGGCCACCTGCTCGGTGCGCCGGCTGATGTAGTACCAGGTCTTCTCATTGAAGACGGAGGTGCTCGACGGGGTCCCGAGGATCTTGCTCACCTCGTCTCTGGTGGTAGCGCCCGGGCGAATCTCGGCGAGCTTGTCCGGCTCGGGGAGATGGCCCCGCTGATCGACCGTCGGCGAGCAGGCGGCAAGGCTGGCGAGCGAGAGCAGGCCTACGAGCAGGCCGGGAAAAGACAGCGGGCGAGGCGTGTTGCGGGGCACGGGATGAGGCGGCCAGCTTCCGTTGAAATGGGCCCGGACGGAGCCCATGTCTCGCACGCGACTTTAGCCAAGGGCTGGTTGCTGTCAACCTGTTGTCCCCCAGCCGTGCCAACGGCTTACGCGCGATGATTTCGCTGTTTCGACGCAACCCTCTGCAAAGAGCCGCCGAACTGGCCTATCGCCGGATCGTCGATCAGGCGCGCCAGCCCGAATTCTTTGGCGATATCGGTGTTCCCGACACGATCGACGGCCGGTTTGAGTTGATCTGCCTGCACGCGTTTCTGTTTCTCCACCGCCTGAAAGGCGAGCCGCCGCCCGCACCACAATTCGGTCAGCGCTTTGTCGATGCGATGTTCGCCGATTTCGACCGATCGTTGCGCGAGATGGGCACCGGCGATCTCAGCGTCGGCCGCCAGGTAAAGCGAATGGCGCAGGCGTTCTATGGACGAATCGAGGCTTATGGAGGCGGCCTCTCCAGCGGCGATGCGGTGCTGAGGCCGGCTCTCGCGCGCAACCTGTTCGGCACCGTGACGGCGGCGGAGGCGGCGCTCGATGCCATGGCTGGATTTGTGCGCCGCGAGGCGAAGCGGCTGCGCGAAGAGCCGACGGCGCGGCTGTTGGCCGGCGAGGTGTCGTTCGGCGCCCCGCCAATGGTGGGTGAACCGCAACGGGCGAGTCTGGGATGAGCGGAAAGCGCTCGGAATTCTCGCGTATTGTGCCGCTGGCGCAGCTCGGAACCGAGCCGTTCCGTCAGGAGATCGCGGCGACCGAGGCGGAGCGCGAAGCGCTCGCCAGGCGCTTTGGCCTGCTTGCCCTCGATCGCCTGGCGGCCGAGGTTGAACTGCTTCGGCAAGCACAGGACACAATCCTGCTGCGTGCCGCCTTCGAAGCCGGCTTCGTGCAGGAGTGCGTCGTGACGCTCGAGCCCGTCGAAAGCGCGATGGCGGCGAATTTCGCGCTGCGTTACGGCCCGTCGGACGCCGAGCCTCAGGACGGAATGGAGGATGAAGAGGCGTTCGAACCGCTCGTCGCCGACTTTATCGATGTCGGCGAGGCGGTCGCCCAGGAATTCTCGCTCGCCTTGCCGCTCTTCCCGCGCAGCCCCGGCGCCGTCCTCGAAACTGAGGAAACGCCGGCCGATGCCGGTCCGTTCGCCGCGCTGTCGCGCCTTGCCGACCGGCAAGAACCGTGAGGTCCTCGGAGGTGCCGGCCACAATGCCGTCAGGGCGCCGATCCGGGCCAATACTGTTGCCGATGCCTCCGATTTTGTCTAAGTACCGCTTTCCCCCGCGCCGCTTTTCACGAGTAGATCATGGCCGTACCGAAAAAGAAGGTCTCCCCGTCGCGGCGCAGAATGCGCCGCTCGCATCATGCGCTGAGTTCGGCGGCTTATGTCGAATGCCCGAATTGCGGCGAGCTGAAGCGCCCGCATCACCTGTGCGAGGCCTGTGGGTATTACGATGGCCGCGAGGTGATGCCGCAACCATCGCCCTCGGCCTGAACTTCAGCCGGCGGCGCAGGATACGCGGGCGGTGAGCGCCAGCGTCACGATCGCCCTTGATGCGATGGGCGGCGATCACGCTCCCGGCGTCGTGCTGAAGGGTGCCGACATCGCCTTGACGCGCTATCCCGGGGTACGCTTTCTGCTGTTCGGCGACGAGGCCCGGGTCGCGCCCTTGCTGTCCAAGCTGCCGCGCCTCGCAAAGGCGGCGACGCTGCATCACACCGACGAGATCGTCGCCGATGACGCAAAGCCGTCGCAGGCCTTGCGCGCGGCGCGGCGTTCGAGCATGCGGCTCGCCATCGAGGCGGTGGCGGACGGCCGTGCCGACGGCGTCGTCTCGGCCGGCAATACCGGCGCGCTGATGGCGATCGCCAAATTTGTGCTGAAGACGATGCCGGGCATCGACCGGCCGGCGATCGCGACTTTTTTCCCGACCCGCCGCGGCGAGAGCGTGATGCTCGATCTCGGCGCCAACATCGAATGCGACGCCGACAATCTCGTGCAATTCGCGCTGATGGGCGATGTGTTCGCCCGCACCGCCCTGGGGCTGATCCAGCCGACCGTTGGGCTGTTGAATGTCGGTGAGGAGGAGCTGAAGGGCAACGATGCCGTGCGCGGCGCCGGCGCCCAGCTGCGCGGCGGCATGACGCCGATCCGCTTTCACGGCTTCATCGAGGGCGACGATATCGCGGCCGGAACGGTCGATGTGGTCGTCACCGACGGCTTCACCGGCAATGTTGCGCTGAAGACCGCGGAAGGCATCGCCAAGCTGTTCAGCGAATCGCTGCGCGCCTCGTTCCGCCACTCGCCGCTCGCCCGCATCGGTTATGTCTTTGCCCGGGGCGCTCTGAAGAAACTGGCGGCGCGCCTCGACCCGCGCCGCTATAACGGCGCGATGTTTCTCGGCCTGGGCGGCATCGCGGTGAAAAGCCATGGCTCGACCGACGCGTTCGGCTTCGCCAACGCGATCAGCGTCGCGATCGACCTGAAGGTCAACGGCTTCCTGGAAAAGATCCGCGACGAGCTGGCGCAGCTCAACAAGTTGCCCGCGCCGCAGCAATCGGCCGCGCTGTAACCGCGCGCCGATGATGTTCCGCTCGCAGATTGTCGGTTGCGGCGCGTATCTGCCGGAGCGCGTCGTCACCAATGACGAGCTCGCCGCGCGGCTCGATACCTCCGACGCCTGGATCCGCCAGCGCACCGGGATCGGCGAGCGGCGCATCGCTGCCGCCGGCGAGCTGACTTCCGATCTCGCCTTCAATGCCGCCCACCAGGCGCTTGAACGCGCCGGGATGAACGGCAACGATCTCGATCTGATCGTGCTCGCCACGGCGACGCCGGATCAGACCTTTCCGGCGACCGCGGTCAAGGTGCAGGCGCGCCTCGGCATGAAGCGGGGCGCCGCGTTCGACGTGCAGGCGGTGTGCTCCGGCTTTATCTTCGCGCTGGCGGTTGCCGACAACGCGCTGCGGCTCGGCCAGGCGCGCACCGCCCTGGTAATCGGCGCCGAGACCTTCTCACGCATCCTCGACTGGCAGGACCGCGGCACCTGCGTCCTGTTCGGCGACGGCGCCGGGGCGCTGGTGCTGAACGCGGTATCCGACAGCGGCCCAATGAGCCGCGGCATTCTTTCAACCCACCTCCATTCCGACGGTCGCCAGCATGACATCCTGTACGTCGATGGCGGTCCCTCCTCGACCGGGACGGCGGGCTGTCTGCGGATGCAGGGGCGCGAGGTGTTCCGCCAGGCAGTGCAGCATCTGAGCAACGTCGTCGACGAGGCGCTGGCGGCCAACGGACTGAGCCCTTCCGATATCGACTGGCTGGTGCCGCACCAGGCGAACACCCGGATCATCGACGCGGTCGGCCGCAAGCTCGGTCTCAGCGCCGACAAGACCGTCGTCACGATCGAGCGTCATGCCAACACCTCGGCGGCGTCGATCCCGCTGGCACTCGAAGAGGCGGTCGGCGATGGCCGTATCCGTCCCGGCCACCTCGTGCTGATGGAAGCCCTGGGCGGCGGGTTGACTTGGGGCGCCGGCATCGCTCGCTGGTAGCATCGGCGCGTTGCTGCAACGCCGCAAAGATCGTAGGCAACGCTTTGGAATTTGACGGGGTTTTTCGGTAGGGCTAACCTTCCCGAAACAGGGAGGGCATCATGGCCGGGCACACGATTACCCGCGCTCAGCTCACCGAGGCGGTCTATCAGGAAGTCGGTCTGTCGCGCAACGAGTCGGCAGAGCTCGTCGAGTCGGTGATCGCCGAGATTTCCGATGCGCTCGAGCGCGGCGAGATGGTCAAGATCTCCTCCTTCGGCAGTTTCGCGGTGCGGCAAAAGGGACAGCGGATCGGGCGTAACCCGAAGACCGGGCAGGAAGTGCCGATCAGCCCGCGCCGCGTTCTCGTGTTCCGCGCCTCGCACGCGCTGAAGCATCAGATCAACAACGGCCTCAACCAGCGGTCGGGAGCGCGCGGCACGAGCCGCGCCACGGTTAGAGCGGGCGCGGCGAAGGCGGCGCCCGCGTGAACGTGACCGAGCCGGGGGAGAGCACGGGAGCCCGGCGGGTCGGCAAGAGCGACACCGCGTTCCGCACGATTGGCGAAGTCGCCGGCGACCTCGATATCCCGGCGCATGTGCTGCGCTTCTGGGAGTCTAAATTTCCCCAGCTGAAACCGCTGAAGCGCGGTGGCGGGCGACGCTATTACCGCCCGGAAGACATCCTGCTGCTGCGCCACATCCGGCAGTGCCTGTATCAGGAAGGCTATACGATCCGCGGCGTCCAGAAACTACTCGGCGGCCCGGCCGCTGCCGACAACGGTGTCGCCGCCGCCGATACGGCCGACGCGCCGAGCCTGTTTCCGCTGGAACCCGATCGTCGCGGCGCTGCGATGCCGTTGTCGTCGCGGCCGGCGCGCCGGCCAGCGGCGCGGGCCGCCAAGCCCGACCTCAAAGCCGCGCTCGAAGACATCCGGCGCGAGCTCCTGGAAGCCCGCGACCTGCTCGCGGCGCTCGGCGGCCGGCATAAGGAACCTTGATCCGAGGCGGGCGCGTTGCGCACCTCGCCCGCGGCCCTATATGATAGCCCGCCTCGCCAGAGATGCCCCGGTCGGAGCGTAGCGCAGCCTGGTAGCGCATCAGCATGGGGTGCTGAGGGTCGTGAGTTCGAATCTCACCGCTCCGACCATTCTCTGATCCCCGATCACCCAGGGAGAGGCCATGGACGCCCCCAAATCCGATCTCGAACCCTGGCAGTGGCCCGAGGAGCATTGGCGCAAGCTCGTCGCGCGGGTGCGGGCCGGACGGTCGTTGCGCCCGGCGGCATGGCCGGGCGGTGCGCGTTGCGCGGTCGCGCTGTCCTTCGACAGCGACCATGAGACCAGCGATCTGCGCGACGGCGGCAAGTCGATCGGGCGGCTTGCCTGGGGCCAGTTCGGCAACCGGGTGGGCGTGCCGCGCATCCTCAGGCTGCTCGAACGCTATGACGTCAAGGCGACATTTTACGTCCCGGCCGTCACCGCGCTGATCCACCCCGACGAGCAGCGCCGCATCATCGCCGAGGGCCACGAGATCGGCATCCATGGCTGGATCCATGAGCTAAATTCGGTGCTGCCTTACGAGGCCGAGCGCGATCTGATGCTGCGCTCGTCCGACACGCTGGAGAAAATCAGCGGCGTCAGGCCGGTCGGGTTGCGCACCCCGTCCTGGGATTTCAGTTGGAACACCCTGGCGATCGAGCAGGAGATGGGGCTCCTCTACGATTCCTCGCTGATGTCGGACGAGGATTGCTACGAGCTGCTGCTCGATGGCGAGCCGTGCGGCGTCGTCGAGCTGCCGGTCGAATGGGTGCGCGACGACGCGGTCTATTTCATGATGAACCGCTTTTCGTCGTTGCGGCCCTATACCCCGCCCGCCGATGTTCTCGACATCTTCCGCCGCGAGTTCGAGGCGGCCTACGAGGAGGGCGGTCTGTTCCAACTGACGATGCACCCGCATGTCATCGGCTACCGCTCGCGCATCTGGATCATCGAGGAGCTGATCCGCCTCGCTCAGTCGCGGCCCGGCGTCTGGTTCGCGACGCATGCCGATGTCGCCCGCTGGGCCAAGGAGAACGCGGGCTGATCTCAGCGTCACCTCGCGGCCGCTGTTTCGATCTTGGCTGAAGCGCGGATAGCGGGACCGAGCGCCTGCTGCATCGACGCGTCGAGCCGCGCCTCGGAGAAGACCTCCTCGATGTAACGCAGGCCGGCGCCGCAACCGGCCGCGTTCGCCTCCTCGTCATTGTGCAAGCGCGAGATCGCTGCAGCGATCTCGTCGGCGGTTGCGGCGATGCAGCCTCCGAGCGTACTCGGCAGGTCCAGCCCCTCGGCGCCGATCGGCGTCATGACGCAGGGCACGCCGGCGGCGAGGCTGTCGACCACCTTGCCTTTGACCCCGGCGCCAAATCGTAACGGCGCCACGGTCAGCCGCACCCGATCGAAGATCTCGGCGAGGTTCTCTACCAGACCGAGAGCGACGACGCCGTCGCCGCAGCGCTGCCGCAGGCCCTCCGGCAATCCGCCGCCGACCAGCAGGCATTCGAGCGCCGGGTCGCGCTCTCTGACCCGCGGCATGATCTCGGAAATCAACCAGCGCGCCGCGTCCAGATTCGGCGGATGTCCGTAACCGCCGATGAAGGCGATCCCATGCCGCTCGGCGAGCGGCACCCCGGTAGGCCGCGCCATGGCCGACCAGCGCACGGTATGCACCTTGGCGGCGCCGATTTGTGTCGCCAGCAGTTTCGCTTCGCCGCTCGAATGGGTGATGACCGCATCGGCAAATGCCGCAGCGGCGAATTCCATCAGCCGCAGGCGATGGGCGATCGGGGACAGCTCGGGCCGGTCCTCGGCGGCGGCCTGGCGCGCCACCCGCAGATGATGCAGATCGGCGACGCTGTAGATCTGGCGCGCTTTTGGGAAATGATGGCGCGCCAGCTCGGCGTATTTCGCGGCGTTCGTGATCCGATGCAGGTAGACGAGGTCGAATTCGCCGGCTTGGCGCCGCAGCACCTCCTCGACCGAACCGTAATAGGGCGAGCCGTACCATTGGACCCCGAGCGTTTCGAGCGCCGTGGGATCGGCATCGTCTGCGGCAAAGTCCAGCGAGGCGACGAAGCTCACCTCGAAGCCGAACCGGTGCAATGAGCGGATGTGACTGAGGATGACGGCCGACCCGGCGTCGCGCCGCGGCTGCGGCAGCCGGTCGTCGATGATCAGCGCGCGGCGCGGCGGCATGCCCGCGACCGGCATATCGCCGCTCGCGCCGCGCCGTCGCCAGCGTTCGAGGAGAAGCCGGTGCTCGCTGCGCGCGGCCCGGCCGCTGTGGCGGTCGGCGAGAAGCTGCGCCGCTCTGTCGAGGTGCTCGGCGGTCAGCTCGATGCCGCGCGCCAATGCGGCATCGGAAAGCGCCGCGAGGTCGATATCGGCGAGCGCATCATGCGCGGGCCTGTCCGATAGCTCTGTCGGCTCCAGCACCGCCGGCGAGCCGGCGAGATCGGCGCCGTCGGCTTCGCGGCACACGCGAACCACATGCCGCTCGCCCGATGACAGGCCGTTCGGGAAGTCGAAGTGAAAGCCGTGGCGGCCATCGCCGATCCCGGCGGCGGCGAGGTCAGGACGGTGGCGATTGGCCAGCACGCGCGCGACGAGCGCCTCATTGACCAGGATCAACAGGCTCAGCGGCGCATCCGGCTGCGCCTCGTCCTGGGCCCAGCCGGTAATCCGGTTGCGGCCGACCTCGTCGAGAAAGCTGCGCAGCATCCGTCCTGTTATCGGGCCGCGGCCTTTTTCGCAACCCGCCGTGCGCCGCCCGCCAGATGCTGCGCCAGGGCGGTCGATGGGCTGAGCGCCGCGCCGTCGCAGGAGCGGCAGACCCTGACAGAGCCGGGTGCGAAGGCGAGTCCTTCAGGCGGCGCGAACTCGAAGCCATGCCGGCCGTCGCCAAAGCCGGCGGCTGCGAGACCGGCGCGGTAGCGGTTCGCCGCGGTCTGCCCCAGCAGCTCGTTGCCGGCATAGATGTCGAGGCACACCGGCACCGCTGGAGAGGTCTCGTCCTGAGCCCAGCCGGTGATGCGGCGGCCGATCTGGTCGATATGCCCGCGCAACGTGCCGGTCGGGGCCCTCTCGGCCGCGACGGACAATCCGGCGCGCGCGGCGATCTGCGCCCGCGCCCGCTCGACGGCGAAGCCTTCCTCGCAGCGCGGCGCGCAATACTGCGCCGGCCCGGCCGCCGGCTCGGGATGTTCGGACCAATATTCCGGCGCGTTGTGGAACAAGCCGCGGTTGTCATCGTCGATGAAGCTCTCGGCGGCGGCGCCCTCGGCGAAGATCACATCGTGGTTCGCCAGTTCGAGGTGGAAGTACTCGACGCTCTCGACCTCCTCGGCCCGGTACACCGAGGCGCCATTCACGCCCGAGCTGACGACGTACTTGCTGGCCATCCCAGTCCCCCGAATATCCTTGTCATTCCGTCGCGCCTCGGCTTCGCGCGGTGTTTCCCGGCCTTGGCGCGGGCGAGCGCCGTTACCAACGCCGGTTGTTTTTCTTATTCTTTAGACGATCGCGCGTCGCTCGCGCGAGTCCAACGTTTAGCTGTTTTTAACCTTTTGCGCATGCGCCGCTAACCTTTCGCGCGCTCGGTCCACGTCGGGGCAACCCTTGCCGTCCCGGCGGGAACTCTGTCGCAAGGCTGCGTTCAACTGGTCGCGAGCCACGATGGAAAATCAGCTGCGAGGCGTAATTTTTCACTTGACAATCCGGAACAAACATGGTACAAAGGCGCACAATCCGGATTGGCCGGCTTATCTCCACATCTGGCAAAATCGCCCTGCCCGGGCCTGTCCCGGGCATTCCCATCTTTAATGCGGCGGCACCAGGCGGGCGGGGGCCGCCTGGCGCTCCCCCGCCAAGGTTCAGGTCTTCGCCGTTTCGGCATGACGGCGCAAAGCGGACAAGGTCGTGCGCGTCGTGATCATCTCCGGGTCCATCCGCAATTCGATGAC
>Ga0209488_10001612_pt1 | contig 19222 bp, 17 predicted proteins | sample Rivendell_Oct201_8_FD_188349 | JGI IMG/M metagenome (GOLD analysis project Ga0209488, IMG submission 188349) | Vadose zone soil microbial communities from the Eel River Critical Zone Observatory, Northern California, USA -... | ecosystem: Environmental > Terrestrial > Soil > Vadose zone >...
TGCAAGCGGACATCATGAAGCAGCTCAATACTGCGCTGGGGCAACCCGGCGACGGACAGTCCATCGGCAGTCAGCTGAGTGCGGTTTATGCAGCTCTGGGCCAGGCATCTCTCGACCCTACCGCGTTGGCCTCGAGACTCGGCACGGCGGGCCAGTTTCAATCTCTCGCCAGCTCCATCTCCGACCTTTCGGGGGCAGTGGCCGATTTGCGCGCCTCTACCAATCAGCAGATCAGCGGTGCCGTTTCGGAAGCCAACACGCTGATCAAGAAGATCTTCGACCTCAATCCTGCGATTCATCAGGCGCAGCTCACCGGCGACACGGCCTCGCCGCTGTTGGATGCGCGCGATGCCCTGGTGAAGCAGCTTTCCCAGATTGTCGATGTACGCACGGCGCAACAGACGGACGGCCGCCTGTGGGTATCCACGACCGACGGCGTGCAGCTCGTCGGCGACGCCTACGCGCAGCTCAGCTTTACCCCCGGTGTCGGTCCCGCCTTCCCGCCGATCACGGTCCAGACCATCAGTTCGCAGACAGGCCAACCTATCGATAACCCGCGCACCTTCGATTCCCACGCTACGCAAGGCAAGATCGCCGGGCTGCTCCAGCTGCGCGATGGGACTCTCGTCTCGCTGGGCGAAGAGCTCGGCGCGTTGGCGCAATCGGTTTCTCTTGCCTTCAATGCAACGCATAACGCCAACACCGCGGTGCCGCCGCCCCAATCAATGACGGGGCGCCAGACTGGCCTTCTTTCCACCGACGCACTGAACTTCACCGGAGCAACGACGATAGGCATCGTCGATCCCAATAGCGGTGCGCTTCAGCACAAGATTGCGATCGATTTTGGCGCCGGGACGCTCAGCGTCGACGGCGGCGGAGCGAGTGCCATCGGCGGAACCGTGGGGAGTTTTGTCACCGCGCTGAACGCCGCGCTTGGAGGCAACGGAAGCGCCAGTTTCACTAATGGCGTACTGACGGTCTCGGCCACGGGCGGCAATGGCATGGTCATTGGCGACGAACCGGGAAACGCCACATCGCGCGGCGGAGTCGGTTTTTCGCAATTCTTCGGCCTGAACGATCTGTTCCAGGCAAACGGCAACGCTATCGTAACCACGGGGCTGACGGCCGCCGACACGGCAGGCTTGGCGCCCGGCGGCGCCATCTCGCTTCTGCTGAAGGGGCCGCATGGCGAGCGCGTTGGCGAGACCACCGTCCCTGTGACCGGCGCCACGATCGGCGACATGATCACCGCGCTCAATACCGCCTTTACCGGAAAGGCGACATTCGCGCTTGATGCCAACGGCCAGATGCAGGTCACGCCTGCCGCCGGCTATAGCGGATATGATTTGGAAGTCACGCTCGATACCACGACACGCGGGACCACGGGCGAGAGCTTCACCTCGCTGTTCGGAATGGGCATCGGGGAAAAGATAGCGCGGGGGCGCAATTTCAGCGTAACCCCCACGCTACAGGCTTCGCCCCAGCTGCTGGCTTTTGCGCAGCCGACATTGGACAGCTCGACCGCCCTTGCAAGCGTGGTCGCCTCGCCGGGCGACAACCGCGGACTTCTTGCGCTCCAGGATCTTTTCAATCAGGCCCACGCCTTCGCATCGGCAGGCAGCCTGTCGGGACGCAGTGTGACATTCAACGATTATACCGCAGCGCTTTATCAGGATGTCGCCAGCCAGGGCAATGCGATCGACATCTCCAAGAAGGCCGAGGACACGCGCCTGCAGGTGGCAACGCAGAATCAGAGTTCGAAGTCCGGCGTCAATATGGATGAGGAGCTGGCAAGCATGATCGTGCTGCAACAAGCCTACAATGCCGGAGCGCGGCTGATTACGATCGCCCAACAGCTTTCCGATGAGCTGATGAAAGCGGTGGGTGGCTAGCCATGTCGCTCGATCGCATCGGCAATGCTGCCAGCGCAAATTTCATGCTCGCGCAGATTCAAAAGACCGAGGCGGCCCTGGATGCCTCAAATCGCCAGGTCGTCACCGGCAAGCTCGCCGACACCTATGGAGGTTACGGCGACAAGACGGCGGTCATGGAGTCGGCACGCGCGGCGGGCGCACGCGCCGACGCCAATACCGCGGCCGCTCAACAGGCATCGGCCCGCCTGGATCTACAAGACGCGCAAATGAGTCAATTGAGCACGCTCATGGGTCAGGTCCGCGAAACCATCACCAAGGCCGCCGCCGACCAGGACGCCACCTCGCTGATGACTCAAATGGAAGGCTACTTTGATCAGGCCGTGGAAATCCTCAACTCGAAGGACGCCAACGGATATATCTACGCCGGAGACCGGAATCAGACGGCACCTGTGACGGTGTCGAAATTGAGCGATCTCATTGCGCTTCCGTCCATACCGCAGGCTTTCGCCAACGGCACCGTAAAGAGCAGCGTACGCATCGGCGATGGACAGACGGTTCAGGTGGGAATGCTGGCTTCCGATCTGGGCACCCAGCTGTTTTCGCTCTTCCAGCAGGTAGCCCAATTCGACGCGGGAGCAAGCGGTCCCTTCGATGCGAAGACGACGCCGGCACAGCAGACGTTCCTCGAGAACTCGATACCGACCGCCATCAGCGCCGCGACAAGCGTGGACACGGCAGCCGCGTCGAACGGCATTCGCTACAAAATGGTTCAGGACACGCTGAGCCGCCTGCAAGCAACCTCGACGGTGTACAAGGGCTTCGTCTCGAGCCTGGAAGACGTGGACATGCCCCAGGCGCTGGCGAAGCTGAACCAGGATCAAACCGCGCTCCAGGCGACCTTTCAGATCACCGCGACCCTGAACAGGCTTTCGCTGCTCAATTTCCTGCCGCCCTGATGCTGCGATCTCGCACGTCTTAGGTTTCAGCGCCGCCGCGTCCTTGCCTGCTTTACCGCCGAGACCCACAGGCACACGCGCCCGATCACCCAGATCGCTACCGAGACGACCACGAATGTGGTCACGCCGACCCAGGATTCGCGGCTTCCTGTGAGCCAGGCGGCTAGTCCCAATAGCGCGACGATCGCCGCGATCCAGCACGCAGCCCAATAGAGAAATTCGCCCAATTGCGGAGCCATGGCGCCCCCATGCTACCCCATCGGGCTTGCGTGCGCTCTACTCCTGCCTATAGTCGCGCCGCCATGAACAACACCCTGAACAGCCTGGGTTTTGCCAAGCCGCCGAAGGAAACCCGCGTGGTCGCCGCGATGTCGGGCGGGGTCGATTCCTCGGTGGTGGCGGGCCTGCTGGCGAGCGAAGGCTATGACGTCGTGGGCGTCACCTTGCAGCTCTACGATCACGGCGCCGCGGCAAGAAAGAAGGGCGCCTGTTGCGCGGGCCAGGATATTCACGATGCCAAGCGCGTCGCCGAACGGCTCGGCATCGCCCACTACGTGCTCGATTACGAGGAGCGCTTCCGGCGGGCGGTCATGGAAGATTTCGCGCAAAGCTATGCGCGGGGAGAAACGCCGATTCCGTGCGTGCGCTGCAATGAACGCGTGAAATTCGGGGACCTGCTGACGTTGACGCGCGAACTTGGCGCCGATGCACTGGCCACCGGCCATTATGTGCGCCGCGTGATCGGAGTGAATGGTCCCGAGCTGCACCGCGCACAGGATGATTCACGCGATCAAAGTTATTTCTTGTTCGCCACCACGCGCGAACAGCTTGCCATGCTGCGCTTTCCGCTCGGCGATATCCCGAAGACCAAAGTGCGGGACATCGCAGCCGAGTTTGGGCTGAGGAACGCGAACAAGCCCGACAGCCAGGACATCTGCTTCGTACCCCAGGGCCGTTACAGCGACGTTGTGAAACGCTTGCGGCCAAACGCGCCAGAACCAGGTGAGATCGTCGATTGCGAAGGTCGCGTTCTGGGCACCCATCCAGGGATCATTCACTTCACGGTCGGACAGCGCAAAGGTCTGGGTCTTGCCGGCAATGAGGGGCCTCTGTTTGTGCTACGGTTGGACGCGCGGACGCGCCAAGTCGTGGTCGGCCCGCGCGATCAACTCCGTACACGGAAGATCAAGCTTGCTCATGTCAATTGGCTGGGCGATGGAGCCCCCGAGATTGTCGCCTGCCGCGTCAAGGTGCGCTCTTCGCGAGAATCGACGCCGGCGCGCGTTTCAGCCCTTACGGGGGGAGCCGCCGAGGTCGAGCTGATGGAAGGCGAGGATGCCGTCGCCCCCGGTCAGGCCTGCGTGTTCTATGAAGAAAACGGCACGCGCGTGCTGGGCGGCGGTTGGATCATCAAGACCGAACCCGTGCGCGCAGCGGCATGATTTATGGAATTTCGGGGCTATTACCGCTCTGCTTGACAGAAAAGAAGCCCGCCTCTTACATCCCCCGCCTCGTGGCAGCGTAGCTCAGTGGTAGAGCAGGGGAATCATAATCCCTTGGTCGGGGGTTCAAATCCCTCCGCTGCTACCAGCATGGATATTGCAGATTCGGGTATCCCTTTTTCGGTCCGGTCTCGCCCAGGTAACCGTCCTGTGACCGCACCATTGTGCAGGATGGCAATCGCCAGGACCCGACTTTTCTGCTATCGTGAGTGCATATGCAGGTGTACTGCTCGGCGGTTCGAGCAGTGGGGCGTCGCTAGTTTTCAATCCCGTTACCGGCACCAGAAGTCGTTCGAGCAATGGTACCCCATGGACCGAAAGGAGCCACTATGACAAGTGAACGGAAAATTCCCGCGGGAGCGGTGGAACTATACTCACAGTTTATTCATGGCGAGATCAGCCGCCGTGATTTTATGGATGGCGTGAAGCGCTACGCCGTTGCCGGTCTTACCGCCACGGCGATTATCGACGGGTTGATGCCGAACTACGCCTTGGGACAGCAGGTCCGCAAGGACGACGAGCGCATCAAGGTGAGCTATGAGACCATACCCTCGCCGAATGGCCATGGCTTCATCCGGGGCTATTTCGCTCGTCCGGACAGTCAGAGTTCGCGCGAGGCGATGCCTGCGAAACTGCCGGGCATCATCGTCGTTCACGAGAACCGGGGATTGAACCCGCACACCGAGGACGTGGCACGGCGTTTTGCCCTTGAGAACTTCATGGCGTTTGCACCGGATGCGCTGACCTCGGTCGGCGGTTATCCGGGCGACGATTTCAAGGGTGGCCAGTTATTCGGCAAGCTCGACGGCGCCAAGAGGACGCAGGATTTCCTTGCCTCGGCGCAGTGGTTGAAATCGCGTCCCGACTCGACAGGAAAAATCGGGGCAACCGGCTTTTGCTTCGGCGGCGGGATGGCCAATACCTTGTCGGTTCTGATGGGGCCGGAGATGGCGGCGGTGGCACCGTATTACGGCGGCGCACCCAAGCCGGAAGACGTGCCGAAAATCAAGGCGGCCATGCTCATCCACCACGGCGGGCTCGATAAGGCCTTGTCCGGGGGATACCCTGCACAAGAAGCCGAGCTGAAGAAGAACAAGATCACTTATGAAGGCCATATCTGGCCGAATTCCGTGCATGGCTTCTTCAATGACGCCACGCCGGAGCGCTACAACAAGGTCACGGCCCAGCAGTCGTGGACGCGCACGATTGAGTGGTTCAATCAATATGTGCGTGGAGAGGCTTAATCGATAAGTAGCTGCGAAAACTCTATGCGCGCGACCGGACGTCGTGCGCATGGAGTGCCCAAAAAAAAGTGGCGGAGGACTGACTGTCCTCCGCCACTTTTTCAATAGGCTGCTTATTGGTCGAACACCTCGATGTAGCCCAGATGGCTCGACGTGTCGCCCGACCACCAGATGCGGTTCGGGTTGGATGGATCGAGTTCAATCCTTCTCGCATCCGATTCCGCGAGCGGCAGCGAGAACTCTGTCCAGGTTTCGGTCTTGGGATCGAAGCGGGCGATCTTGTCCGCCGTCTGTTCGGTCACCCAGATCACCTTGCGCCTTGCATCGGGGACCGGGAGATACATGCCACTGTTCTTGGTCGGAGGATCATAGAAGGTCATTTTGCCGGTCTTCTGATCAACCTTCACGAGCTTCCCGGTCTCATGGAAGCCGACCCAGAGATTGCCCTCCCAATCCGCTCCCATCCGGCGCGGAACGTCTTTGCCGGGAGTCGGGAACTCGTCCATCTTTCCCGTAGCAGGGTCCAGCCGCCCGACTTTGTACGCTTCCCGTTCGACAAACCAAACCCTTCCATCGCCCGCGACGTCCATCCCGTAAGCGCCCGGGTTCTTGGTCGGAATGTCATATGCGGCGAACTGCTTGGTCTGGATATTCAAACCCACGATTCGGGTGCCGGCAGTCGTCCACACCATCTTCCCATTCGGGTCGGCCCGCATGAAGTTTCCGCTGATCGGGCCCTTGAAGTCGTCGGGCACCAGAACGGAATTGAACTTCTCGGTCTTGGTGTTGAATTCGAGCCAGCGGCGGGTACCACCGATATCCGCCAGCCAGATCGAATCCCCGGCGCCCCGCGTCGGCGGGCCCATATGTGCCAAGGTGCCGGGCTTCGTTCCGAGGTCCGGAGGACGAACCTCACTAAAGGCGTACGTCTTGGGATCGAACTTGGCCACGGCGTAGAGGTTGAGCTGGTTCGCCCACGCCACGCCCCTTGCGTCCACCGTGATGTCGTGGAACGCCGCATCGGGATTCGGTCCCGCAAAATCCATGGCGATGTATTTGGAGGCGTCGCCCTTCAAGACGGTTCTCGACAAGCGGCCATTGGGTTCGGCTCTTGGCGCCTTGTCCGAAAAGTTCGTGGCCAGATAATCCACGACGATCTTCTGTTCCTGATCGGTCAGATCGTTGGCCCCACGTTCATGGATGCGTTCCCGCATCCAGGTGATCTTTTGCTGCCAATTGGCGCGGGTCCATCTCTCTTGCGTCAGCCGGTGCAGGAAATGGCATTGGTTGCACTTGGCTTCCACAATCGCCTTGCCTGGCCCTTCCGGCAGTTTCGGCGGTGCCAACTCGGAATCCAACTCGTTGCCGGCGACGCGCCCGGGGGTGCGAACCCATCCATTGGCGACCACAGGCCCTTGCGTATCGGTCAGCGACACATCGGCCATCGCGGGCTTGCCGGCCGTCAAAGCCACTGTCATGGGCTTGCTCTGGAAGCCGTTCCCAATTCCCTGCACCGTGTAATTCCCGGGCGGCAGGTTGTTCATCGTGTAGCGGCCTTGCGCCTGAGTGACGGCCATGAACGTCAGGCGTCTCTCCGGGTTGATCACTTTGACATAGGCTCCGGGAAGCGCTTGCCCGGATGCATTCTTGACCACGCCCTGAACGTTGCCGGCAAGGTCTTCCGCTCGAACCGAGTGGACGCTGACAAGCGGCGCGACAGCCGCGACTACAGCAAGGATTCGACTCCTATGGCTCAACATCGCTGTTCTCCTCAGGTGGCGGAATGGACTTTTTGGCCTTTCGGCTGGTGAGACTATACACCCTTTTTCGTCTCTCCGAGACGCGGGATTCGCGAAAAACGAGAGGCGGTGCTGCCCAGTCTTGCGCGCCGGCGGCCAAGAGCCCAATTTTCCACTAGTGTGGCTTTGAATCCGAAATTCGCCCGGCGCGTGACCCACGCATGAACGCATCTTTTCCGATTACGCTGGCCGACATCGAAGCGGCCGCCAGGGCGATTGGCGGCGCGGTGGAAATCACGCCGGCCCGGCATTCGCGCACGCTGTCGGCGATCGCGGGCGCCGAGATTTTCCTCAAATTCGAGAATTTGCAATTCACCGCCTCCTTCAAAGAACGCGGCGCGCTCAACAAATTGCTTTCGCTCGGCGAGGAAGAGCGCAAGCGCGGTGTCATCGCCATGTCGGCCGGCAATCATGCGCAAGGCGTCGCCTATCATGCGGGCCGGCTTGGCATTCCCGCGACCATCGTGATGCCGGAAGGGACACCCTTCACCAAGGTGAAGCACACAAGCGATTTCGGCGCCCATATCGTCATCGATGGCGCCACCCTTTCCGAATCCGCCACGCGCGCGAAAGCGCTGGCGGCCGAGCATGGCTTCACCTTGATCCACCCTTATGACGATCCGCTGGTGATCGCAGGTCAGGGCACGACGGCGCTGGAATTCCTCGAACAGGCGCCTGAGCTGGACATGCTTGTGGTGCCCGTGGGCGGCGGGGGCTTGATCTCCGGCATGGCCATTGCGGCACGCGCGCGCAAACCGGACATCCGGATTTATGGCGTCGAGGCGAAGAATTACCCGGCCATGCACAATGCGCTTACGGGGGAGAATCTCCCCAGCGCGGGCCAGACCATCGCCGAAGGCATTGCCGTGAAGGATCCTGGAACGATTGCCAAATCCGTCATCGGCGCGCTCGTTTCCGATGTTCTTTTGGTCGGCGAAGCCGACATCGAAGCGGCCATCGTCAAGCTGCTCGAGGTGGAAAAAACCCTGGCCGAAGGCGCGGGAGCCGCCGCGCTTGCCGCGGTGCTCGCCCACCCGGCAATTTTCAAAGCCCATCGAGTCGGGATTGTGATCTCCGGCGGGAATATCGATATGCGGCTGCTCTCCAATGTGGTGTTGCGCGAGCTCGCGCGCGAGGGCCGCATCCTCTCTTTGGTGATCTCCATTGAGGACCGGCCGGGGCTTCTGGCACGCGTCTCCAATATCATCGGCGAAGCGGGCGGCAATATTCTGGAGGTGTCGCACAACCGGCTGATGACCGGCGTGTCGGCCAAATCCGCCGATCTGGGGCTTGTGGTGGAAGCACGCGATGCCGCCCATGCCGCGGAGATCAAGGCGCGGCTGCAGAAGGCCGGCTACGCGGTGAGGGACCCTTCGGCAGGTTCGGGATGAACTGTGACTTCCAGGCGCCGCAACCCAGGGGTACGCCTTGGGTGCTCCAGCATTAACCTTTCTTTAAGCATTTGCTTCGGCCGTGCCGGCATTCCCGCTAAGGTGTCAGTGCAGGCGGGTGCGGGGATCACATGCGGCTCAATCTTGCTCAATGGACGGGAATCGCCGTGACCACGATCGTGATATCGGGGTCCGATATCGATGTCGTCTATGCTGTACCGCTGGGATTTTTCGCTGGCGCGCTCGCGACGTTCATCTCCGCACTCGCGCATGGCGCGATCGAGCGGCCTATGAGGCGTCGGTTGGGATAGTGTTCAGGGCTTCTTCCAGTTGCGCGAAGCTCGGCTGAGCCAGGCTCGGCACGCTTCCACGACCGATCTCCACCGAGACTTGCGCCGAATTGCCGTGCAAATGGGCCACCAGAATATCGCGGATGACGTGATAGAACTGGGCTTCCTCATCGACGATACCCTTCAGCCGGACGGCGATCGGCCCGACCAGGCCATAGGCAAGGAATACCCCCAAAAACGTGCCGACCAGCGCGCCGCCGATCATGCCGCCCAGAATCTCCGGCGGCTCGGTGATCGATCCCATGGTCTTGATGACGCCCAACACCGCGGCAACGATGCCTAGGGCAGGCAATCCGTCGGCCATCGTGGTCAGGGCGCCTGCGGGAACGAGCGCCTCGTGATGGTGCTTCTCGAGCAGCTTCTCCATCGCGGTTTCGACCTGATGGGGGTCTTCAAGACTCATGGTCATCATGCGCAGCGTGTCGCAGATGAAATCGAGCGCGAAATGATCCTTTGAGATTTTCGGGTAGCGTTTGAATATTGAAGATTCCGACGGCTTCTCGATATGCGCTTCCAGCGCGATCATGCCCTTCATCTTCATCGTCTTGGTGAGAAGAAAGAGCAGGCACAGAAGATCGCGGTAATCGGCCGTCTTCCATTTGGGGCCGGAAAACGCCTTGGCGATATTGCCGACGGTCGTCTTGACGTCGCCGATGGAATTGCCCAGCAGAAGGGCCGCCACCGCGGCGCCGCCGATGGTCATCATTTCATGGGGCAAGGATTCGAGAATGACCTCGAAATGGCCGCCGGAAAGAAGATAGCCGCCGAAGACCATGCCGAAGAGAAGCGCGATGCCGACGAACTGGAACATGCCTGGCTTCTGCCCCGTCCTTGGGCCCCGTTGCGCCCGCACGAAAAACGCGCATGTAAGCTGCGGGACCGCTCGCGGCCACTATTAACGGAACAGCTTAAAGAGCGATGAAATGGCCCCATCAGCGGGGCGGTTGCGCTTAACGGCGCGGCAATATGCTTAAGGAAGTACAAATCAAAAAGTGCTTCGCGAATGTGGCAAGGGTGCCTCTATCAGGATATAGGGGCGGCCATGTGGGAGATCAGAGCCGAGAGCGCGAGCGATGACGCGGCCGTCGAACGGCTGGTCGATGCCGGATTCGGTCCCGGACGGTTCGCCAAGACCGCTTATCGATTGCGAGAAGGGGTCGCGCCCGACACGCGTTTGTCCTTCGTTGCCGAGGATCCCAAGACACACGGGCTTCTCGGGGCGGTCCGGTTCTGGCCGGTCATCGTCGGGCGGAGTCCCGCGCTGCTGCTCGGCCCGCTCGCTGTGGACCCGGTTTTGCGAGGGCGCGGCATCGGCATCGCGCTCATGCAGCGTGGCCTCGAAGGGGCGCGCGCCTTGGACTATGAGAGTGTCGTTCTGGTTGGCGATGAGCCCTATTACGCCAAGGTCGGATTCACGAAGTTGAAACCCACGCAAATCCGGTTTCCCGGGCCTGTCGACGGCAATCGCCTGCTGGGCCTCGCCCTAAAGGAAGGCGCGCTGGAAACGCTTTCCGGCGAGGTGAAGCGCGCGCGAATCGACATCGCCGTTTCGGCGCAGGCAACGAAACTGGGCCAGCTGAAGCCAGTCTAATTGAAATTGAACGGCTGGATTCCCGGGCCGCAACCTTCGATGTTCGGCGGCGTTCCGCCGGCTTCCTCGTTCATGCGCGTCAGATTGAACAACAGCGATTCCACGAAACGCGAGCCGTTGGGCGAAGTGTAGTCACCGCTGGCGGGAAGAATGGTAACCGACTGCTCATACAGCTTGCCGCCGCGGAAATAGAAGGTGGTCAGATTGCGGCCGCCATTATTCGGTACATCCATGGTGATGCGCCGGCCATAGGTCGCGCCTCGCACCACGGGCTCGATGCGGGCGGAGTCGTTTCCGACCATCTTGCCGTTTCTCAAGCCATGATCATCGGCTTCCGTGTGCTGGAAAATCGCTTCCTCCAGGATGCTCGCGCCGTCGGCGACCCGGTCCGAATAGTCGGCCACGAGCATCCGAAAGACCATGTTGTCCACCGTCGTCGTATAGGTGCGGGCGGAGAGGGCGAGCTTATGGCGGGGCATGGAGAATCTCGTATTTTCCATCTTGGGAACGTCAGGAAATTGCGAGGCGAAATTGTCGGACGGGCAGGCGTAATACTTCCAGGCGGCGTCAGCCGGGACGGCCGAAACCAGAAGTGCAGCAACCATTAAGGCCAATCCCCGCATAGTCTCCTCCCAAGGTGTCGCGCGAGCCCAATCGTCATGGTAGTATATTCAATCCAATAACCAAGGCATATGCCCCCAGGAGGGTTCTCTATGAAGGTTGGCGTCTCCAGCATCGCCGCGCTCTTGCTTTGCGCAGTCTCGGGCTCGGCGCTCGCCCATCATTCGTTCGCCATGTTCGACCCGGAGAAGTTGATCACCCAGACCGGAACCGTGAAGGAGTTCGAATGGACGAACCCGCATGTCTGGCTTCATATCCTTGCGCCCGATTCCGTGGGCAAGCCTGTGGAATGGTCATTCGAAATGCAGGCCGTCGCCCAAGCCACCACCGGCGGCTGGCGCGTCGACAGCGTCAAGCCGGGCGACAAGGTGTCGGTTGAATTCCATCCCTTGAAGGACGGTTCTCGCGGCGGGGAGCTGGTCGCCGCGACGCTTCCGGACGGCAGGCGTCTGGGCGCGCAAGCGGCGAGATTGCCGGTCCCGAAAGCACCATGAAAAAGGAGACTGTGATGAATTTTAGAACCGTGGCTTTGGCCGGGCTCGCCGTGTCGATCGCGGCCCCCGCATTGGCGCATCATTCCTTCGCCATGTTCGATCGCGAGAAATCGGTGACCTTGAGCGGCGTCGTAAAGGAATTCGAATGGACCAATCCGCATGTCTGGATCCACATGATGGTGGCCGATGCCACGGGCAAGCCGGTGGAGTGGTCATTCGAAATGCAAGCCATCGCTCAGGACACGGCCGGCGGTTGGCGCGCCGACAGCGTCAAGCCGGGCGATAAGGTTTCAATCGATTTCCATCCGCTGAAAGACGGCACGCGCGGCGGCCAGCTGGTCGCCGCCACGCTCGCCGACGGCAAGCGTCTGGGCGGTCCCGTGCGCCGGCCCGGCGCGCAGGATTGATCTGAACCAGGAGGATTTATGAACCTCAAGACCGCCATGCTTGTGGGTACCGCTCTTGTTGTCGCGGCCCCGGCCTTCGCCCATCATTCCTTCGCCATGTTCGACCGTGAAAAAGCGATGACGGTCAGCGGCGTGGTGAAGGAGTATGAGTGGACCAATCCCCATGCCTGGGTTCACGTGTTGGTGGCCGATGCGAATGGCAAAGCTTTCGAATGGTCATTCGAAATGCAGTCGGTCGCACAGGATACGCGCGCGGGCTGGCGCGCCGACAGCGTCAAGCCGGGCGACAAGATCTCGGTCGAGTTTCACCCATTGAAGGACGGCACACGAGGCGGCCAGCTGATGGCTGCGGTCCTCGCCGATGGCAAGCGCCTTGGACCACCTCCGCCGGATGGATTCCTGAGCGTGACGCCCGGCGACGGCGGAATCTAACGCAGCGATTTCAGGGAGGAAGCGATGAATGTCAGGGCTTTGGTTTTGGGCGGCATCTTCGTGTCATTGACGGCGCCCGCACTCGCGCATCATTCCTTTGCCATGTTCGATCGCGAAAAGGCCATGAATATGAGCGGGGTGGTGAAGGAATATGAGTGGACCAATCCGCATGTGTGGATTCATGTGATGGTCCCGGACGCGCAAGGCGCGCCGCGCGAATGGTCCTTCGAGATGCAATCCGTGCAGCAGGACGCGGCGGCGGGCTGGCGGGCCGACAGCGTGAAGCCCGGCGATAAAGTCAGCGTCGAGTATCATCCGCTGAAGGATGGCTCGCGCGGCGGTCAGCTCATGAGCGCGATACTCGCCAACGGACAGCGTCTAGGACCGCCTGCCGCGCCCCAGCTCGTGTTCCCGCGGCCTGCAGCGACCGAGTAAGCCTCGCCATTTTCCGTCTGATGCATGAGCCTCGAGGGCTCTGTTTTTCCGATCGCAGGGCTCCGATAGCCGGGGCCGTGCCTGTCATGACATAGTGGAGAAAACGGGGGAGCCGGCACATGAGTGGACAGGATGTCTTCGCCAAAGCTGCCTGGCGCCTCATCCCCTTCATGATGCTGCTCTACATCGTCAATTATATAGACCGGGTGAATGTCGGCTTCGCCGCGCTCACCATGAACAAGGATCTGGCGTTCTCACCGGCGGTCTATGGTTTTGGCGCGGGCGCGTTCTTCCTCGGATATTCGGCGTTTCAAATTCCCGCCAATTTGATCCTCGAACGCGTGGGCGCGCGGCGTTGGATATTCTGCATCCTGGTGGTGTGGGGTGCGATCTCGGCATCGAATGCCTTGGTGCAGACTCCGGCGAACTTCTACACCGTGCGAATCCTGTTGGGCGTCGCGGAGGCCGGCTTTTTCCCCGGCATGGTGCTCTATCTGACCTATTGGTTCCCCCACGCCTATCGCGCGCGTCTGATCGCGATCTTCATGGCGGCGATTCCATTTGCGAACACCATCGGCGGGCCGGTATCCAGCCTCGTTTTGCAATTGGACGGAGCCGCCGGCTTGCATGGCTGGCAATGGCTGTTTCTGGTCGAAGCCGCCCCTGCTTTGCTTCTGGCCTTCGTCGTCTTACGATTTTTGCCCGACAGTCCGGCAGCTGCGTCATGGCTGACAAGCGAAGAAAAAAGAACGGTCGCCGCGCGGCTGGGAAAAGAAGATGCCGCCCCGCATCATGATTTCTTGCCGGCGCTGCGCGATCCGCGTCTGTGGGCGCTGGGCGTTGTCTATCTCGGTTATTCGGCGGGCGCCTATGGCGTGCAATTGTGGCTGCCGCAGATTGTACAGGGGATGGGCTTCTCGACGCTGGCGACCGGCTTCCTGGTCGCACTGCCCTATATCGTCACCATCGTCGCGATGATCGTTTGGGGCCGTTCAAGCGATGCCAGCGGCGAACGCATCTGGCATGTCGCCGTTCCGGCGTTCATCGCTTTCGGCGGCCTGATCGTCGCGAGCCTGACGGGATCGAATTTCGTCGTCTTCGTAGCGCTGACTTTCGTATTGGCGGGCTTGCTGGCTTTGCAGGGACCGTTCTGGTCGCTTCCACCGATGTTCCTTTCGGGCACCGCGGCGGCTGGCGGCATCGCCTTCATCAACACGATCGGAACGGGCTTCGGCGGCTTTATCGGACCCTCGCTCGTCGGCGTGATCAAGGATGCGACAGGCGGTTATGCCGTCGGCATGGCCGTTCTTGCCATAGGGCCGATTCTCACGGCTACCATCGTGCTTGCGTTGGGACGCAGCATGGCGCCGCGCACGGCGTGAACCGGCGCTAACGCCATTCCTTTCCTGCCACCCGCACGCCGGTCTCCGACGCGATGATCTCACGCGTACCGTCCGTACGGACGACCCCGACGAATTGGCCATTCTCGTCAAAAGCCGCAGTCCAATAAGGGGAGTGAAAACCTCTCGCGGCACGGTCCAATTCCGGGTGTACCGCGCGCAGCCGCTGAAAACTATCAATACAACGCTTCACGAGATGTTCGAACGGTGTAAGCATCAGCGTCCTCCTGTGCTCACGACGGTAGCCGTGGAATCGCAGCCTATTAAGCCGATATGTGCTGAGCGTGAAGTTCGCGCATTGGGAAGATGTTCTTGCTAGACCGATTCCCTGCGCCAGGCGAAGATGATGGCAGTGAGTACCAGAAGCAGCGCCAGCCAAGGCGGCATCAGCTGGTCGCTGTCTACCGAGGTGACGCGGTAAGCCCCGCGACGTTCGATGCCAAACCAGCCACTGCCGCGCGTGCTCGAGCCCTGATCGACGGCGCGAAGGTCGGGCATGCCGTCCGAGAGCCATTGCATGCCACCGCCCGTCGCATCCGCATAGGGTTTGAGGATGGCATCGGTCGCACGCATGTCGGCCACTTCGCGCGGATTCAGCGGGCCGGCCGCGGCAACCGCATTCAGCGTGCCGTCGCTCATGCGATAGAGGCCAAGTTCCTCCGCTTTCCGGCTGCCGGTGAACTTGCCGGGGCTGGAAGCCGCGAGTGCAATCGTTTCTATCTTGCCGGTCGGGGAGGTGACGTTCACTTCCGGCGCGCGGTCGCCCATCGTTTGACGCGTGATGCGCAGTTCGCCACCCGCGACTTCGGCCGTCAGCCGCTCTTCTTCGAGTTCGGGCTCCTTCATCAGCCAATGGGCCAGCCGCCGCAACAGCTCGGCCTGGGGACCGCCATTTTCATAGCCGCGCGCCCAGAGCCAGATTTGATCGGAGAGCAATTGCGCGACGCGCCCCTTCTGGACGCGATCGAGCACCAGCAGCGGGCGATCGCCGGGGCCGGCCATCACCGTGTTGCCGGACAGTTTCTGTGCCGCGATGACCCGGAACCAGCGGCCCCAATTGGGTTGGCCCGGTTGAGATTGGCCCGCCTGCGGCTGGCCAAGGATGGGCTGGATCTGACCGGGCCGCGCCGCCGGAGGTGCCGCGGGAGCCGGCGCGGGAGGTACCGGTGCGGCAGACGCCGTCGGGCCGGGGATGGGTTGAGCCGGCTTGGGCTGGTTCAGCGGCTCGGAAAACAGATCGAGCGCTTCATTGCCCTGGGGCAGATCGCGCGTCACAGGGTGAGCGAAGCCCGCTTTGGTGATCAGCGGCTTGAAGGGCTGACTCACCACTTCGCCGGTGGGCTGCGCCGGAAGCACGGCGGCAAGCGGCGTGCGGGCGATGCTGGATTCGTCGGCGAATTCCGGCCCCGACGACAACAGTAAGGCGCCGCCATTCTCGACGTAGCGCGCGATGTTGTCGAAATAGGCGAGCGGAAGGATATCGCGATTCTGGTAGCGATCCAGAATGATGAGGTCGAACTGATTGAGCTTGTCGACGAATAGATCCCGCACCGGGAAAACGATGAGGGCAAGTTCGTTGATCGGCGTGCCGTCCTGTTTGTCTGGCGGCCTCAGAATGGTGAAATGCACCAGATCGACCGAAGGGTCGGCCTTCAACAGATTGCGCCAAACGCGTTCGCCGGCATGGGGCTCGCCCGAGACAAGCAGCACGCGCAGACGGTCGCGCACACCGTTGACGATCACGGCCGCGCGGTTGTTCTGCAGTGTCTGTTCGGCGGGACCGGGCGCGGCCTCGAGCTCGACCACGTTTTCGCCGCCATGGGTGACAGGCACCTTGATGGTGGTGTCCTTGCCCACGGGCACGTTTTGCTTGCCGGCGTCTTTGCCGTCGATCCGCAGCGATAGCTGAGCATTCGTCCCCTGTGACCCGCCGTAATCATCGACGCGGAAGGTGATCTCCGCATCCTTGCCTACGATGTTGAAGCGCGTGGCGCGCACCACGGTGAGCTTGCGGTCGCGTTCATTGGGCGCGCCGGTGATCAGGACATGGAACGGCGCGCCGAGATGGAAGGTCTTCGGATCGGGCGCGTCATGCACTTCGCCGTCGGTGATCACGATGGCCCCGGAGACGCGATCGGGGGGCGCGTCGGACAGAGCCGCGTTGAGCGCCGAGAAGAGCGCGGTTCCTCCGGCATCGCCGGCATCCGCGTTGGTGCGCACTTCGGCCTCGCGCAGCTCGACGTTCATCGTTTTGAGCTTTTCGCGCATCGCCGCGAGCGCCTTTTCGGCGTCGGCCTTGCGGGTGCCGATCTCCATGCTTTGCGAGCGGTCGATAATGAGGGCAACGATATTGGAGAGGCCTTCGCGCGTCTCCTTGACGATCAGGGGATTCGCCAATGCGAGCATCACGACGATGAAGGCAAAAAGCCGCGCCCAGGCGCCATGGGCATGCCGATAAACCGAGAACGCCAGGATCGCCAATGCCATCGCGCCAAAGGCCGCGAGCAGCCAAAGCGGCATGTGTGGTGCAAAGGCAATACCGAAGGACGACATATCGTTACTTCCCCAGCCGTTCGAGCAACGCCGGCACGTGGACCTGATCGGTTTTGTAATTCCCGGTCATAGCATAGATCACGACATTGATCCCAAAGCGAATCGCCATCTCACGCTGTTGTTCGCCGCCGGGCGTGACCGCGGCGAGCGGATTGCCGCGTTCATCGCGGGCCCATGCAGCCGCCCAATCATTGCCGCCCATGATGATGGGCGACACGCCGTCTCCACCGCGCGCGGCGACAGGTTGGGAGGGCGGATTTTGAGGGTCTATCGGGGGCAGCGCCTCTACCCAAAGCTGACCGCCGCTCCAACGGCCGGGGAATTCCTTAAGAAGATAAAAGGTTCGCGTCAGCACGTGATCGGCCGGTGCGGGCGCCAAGGGCGGGATGTCGAGCTTAGCCAGAAGACGGCGCAGCACCGCTTCGCCCGGCGAGGCACCAGAGGCGAGCCCCGCGATGGGCGAATCGCGCGTGTCGAAAAGGATCGTGCCGCCTTCGCGCATGAACTGATCGACCTTGGCAACCGCGGCGGCGGAAAGATCCTTCTCGCTTGTGGCCATCGGCCAATACAGCAGCGGATAGAACGAAAGATTGTCTCTCTCCACATCGACGCCGACGGGATCTGCCGGTTCGTAAGCGGTGCGTGCCGTCAGCTCCAAGCCAAGACCGAACAGTCCCGCCTTGCTCATCGCGTCGACTTCGGCATCGCCGGTGATGACATAGGCAAGCCGCGTGTCGAGCGCGGATTCGAGAGCCTTGTCCTGGGCGACGGGCGCGCGCGCAGGCGCAGCTGCGGCGGCAAAAGACGGAGAGGGCACCATCAGCAGCGCCAACGGCGCCAGCATCAACAGCAGGGCGGTGGCGGCGCGGACAGCGGTTTTGCGGAACCGATGGCCCGTGATCGAGATATAGCCGCGCAGCGCGAGCGAGATCAGGGCATCGATCAACAACAGGATAAGCGCAATCTCAAGCATGGGCCATTTCAGCTCCTGAGCCGCGGTTCCGGCATAGGGAAACAAGGTGCGGCCGACATCCAGGGGCCGCAGAACGGTGCGCGTGCCGAACGCGTTGAGCGCAACCAGCGCCCCTTGAACGCCGTAGAGCCCCGGGGGATGCAAAGGACCCACCGTCGCGGTTTCGATTTCGGACGCGCGTAGCGGCGTTGCCTCTGGATAAGGTTTCTCCAGATGGCCGTACCCATCCAGCGTCTGGAACGGCGGGAAGGTTCCGGTCTTCGCCGCCGCCGCCCCGCCGCGCATGCCTTCCGAAAGCTCGACGACCCGGCGCAACATGTCCACATAGAGTCCGGATATCGGCAGCGACGACCAGCCAGGGCTGGCGGCGACATGGAAGAGCACAACCCAGCCGCGCGCTTTGGCGGCCCCGGTGACCAAGGGCGTGCCGTCAGTCAGCCGCGCCCAGGTGTGATCGGCGAGCTCCACCGAAGGCTCGGCCAGCACCTGCCGTGAGACCGTCACGTCGGGGGCAATGACCAAGCCGCGGAACGGGCTGTCGTCGCCAAAGGGCGTCAGATGCTGCGGCGAAGCCCAAGTCATCGAGCTTCCCATCAGGCGCTCGCCCGCTCGCAAGCGAACCGGAACGAGATCGTCGCTTTGCGCGGCAAGGCGCGGACCGCCGAAACGCAGCAGCACGCCGCCGTCTTCGACGAATTTGTTGATGCGGTCGTGTTCGACCGTGGAAAGCCGGCCGATGTCGGAAATGGCGATCACCGCAACGCCGCTGTCCAGCACCTGCTCGACCGTGCCCTTGTGGATTTCGGCATAAGGCGAAAGCGCGCGCTCGATGTAATAGATGTCGGAGAGCAGCGGCTGGGCCGTGTCGGCGGCGCCGCCGGATACGAGGCCTACCGGCCGACGCCGGAAGCGCGCATCGACCAGCTGCACGGCTCCCGCCGAATCATTGGCCATCACCGCGATCCGTACCGTATCGTTGCGCAGTTCCAAGGGGAGCGCGATGTTGGTCTTGGCCTCGGTCGCCCGAAGACCGAAATGGAACTGAGCCGTTTCCAGAATCTGTCCCCGCCCGTCGAGCGCCGCGACTCGTCCGTCGCGCTGGTTGTCGGCGGGCAGCCGCGCCAGGGTCACTCCGAATCCGGTATTGGCGTTATCAGGCGGGCGCATCGCGATGGGCGCCTTGTCCGCTTCGTCCTCGAA
>Ga0209488_10001613_pt1 | contig 19210 bp, 23 predicted proteins | sample Rivendell_Oct201_8_FD_188349 | JGI IMG/M metagenome (GOLD analysis project Ga0209488, IMG submission 188349) | Vadose zone soil microbial communities from the Eel River Critical Zone Observatory, Northern California, USA -... | ecosystem: Environmental > Terrestrial > Soil > Vadose zone >...
AGCCCTACATCATCAGCGCCTTGGCGCGTGCCAATTAGGCGAAAACAGGTACTGAAACTCCCGTGGTTGGGTTCAGCTCCATGGGCGTATGACATTGGCTCTCACGGAATAAGCGCTGAGAGCGTAGCATAGGGTGATTACGTATTACGCCGCACCTCCAGGGATTTCGAGAAATCTGGTCGTGTGTACTTTGTATGGGACACAAAATAAATCAAGTCCTTTCCAGATAATTAGCACCCAACCCCAACTTTAACTTACGATATGTGTACAAACAACAACCGTAATAAATTAGCGTTTCTCATCGTTACACGGCGTCTAATCTTCGTCGGGAGCTGGCACGAGATAGTTCAGCCGCGCTGGTCCTAGAGCCGCCCTCCGTCTGCCCCATCGACTGCCCCACCGACTGCGGACTCTGTTCGAATTTCCCTGCTTCGGAAAAAATCCGAGATCCGTTCCCATGTGCCAGTTCTATTTCGGGCTCGATGAGGTCGTCGGGGTGGGGGAAGAGGAGAAGCTTCGGTCTGACGATCAAGAAGAGAAGGACGTTGATGGCACCAGAGAGGTTAAACATCGAGACGCCGAAAAACGTAGCAGCCGACGAGACGTGGTGGTGGTTGAACTGCAACCATCGCGCGACCGAGAGAGGAAGGACGACAAAGGAATATGCCACGGGGTAACTGAAATAAGTCGTGAGCGGGGTTTCCACGAACAACTCGAAGGAAATGGGTAGCTTACAGGACCATCCCCAGTGCGGCTCGCCTCTGCATGTACCCAACCGTGTCATCAGGCTCAGGCCTCGAACGGTGAAACTTGTACCACTTGTCCGGATCGACCGACAAGCGACCTTCCGTCCAGTAATACAGTGGGACGTACATGATCGCCGAAGCGAATAGCGCCACCCACAGCCATATGTACTCCCCGCCCAGGCGTTCGCCAGGAAATTCGGGGCTCACCCAGCACCAGTACTTCGCGCGTTGTGTCAGCGATGAGAGAGGAGAGAGGGGTGGAAAAAACGGCGCACGGGTGTGGGCACTTCGTAGTTTCTGTGAGTGCTGGCACCGATGCTGACCCAGAGCGCGACGAACAAGCAAACGACGCCGACCAGGCAGAAAGCGAAACGGCGTGCTTCCAATCCTACTCGCCACAGGGCCCCCACAAACGTGTGGACGGCGAGGACCTGATTAGATGCGAATCAGTCGGTCTCGGGTGCAAAAAGAAAAGGTGAGACGCACCAGGGTGGTCAGGGCCACTCCGAGTTCACCGATCTGTTGGATGACGCCCTGTGCTCGGCAATACGATCCCCGCGTGACGATCCCATTGTGAGCCCACCGGACATTGAAGATACCACCGAGAGCCTGCAGGACATCGAACGAGAATAAAGTGAACTGTCACGCAGCGAAAAAGTTAGTGAAGCGAGGGGCGGCCGAAAAAGCATCAGATATACCATATAGATATCTGGGGGTCCCCCAAATAATTTCCAGTCGCCTCTTGGGAGCCTCTTCCTGTACCGTAACACATTACGCTGCGACATGTGAACGCCTCGTCAAATCGGACAGAAAGGCAAAAGAGAGTCGGGCGGACGTACGCAGATTAATGTGAATATGACGAGCACGGACGCGAGACTGATAAATGATGCCTCGGCTGTCAGCTGCACGCGGGATCAGTTCAGGACCAGGACAGATAATGCGGGTTTGCTCACAGCTAAGCCGATACTCTGTCCATGGGTTAGGCAAGAGATCCACGGTCTGTCACTGTCATGAGAGACGCGGGACTGCTCATACTGGTCTGCATTACAGACAGTCCCGTAGACACCGTCGGGCGTCGTCATCCCTGATGCAATGAATGGATATGGAAGGAAGAAGAGGGGGATGACGACTCTCTTGACTGCAAAGCGTGAGGGAAGAATCAGAAGCCGGGGGCGAAGGAAAAACTATAAAGGAGAGCGAACTTCAATTTTTATGTTACGAGATGCGCCTATAAGACGGCTCTGACAGCGCACCGCCAGGACGGTTTGATCTAGTGTCTTTCCAATGGAGCACGGGGAGCAGGAGACGCCCATAGTGCACGAATCCTATTTGCTCCAGGCGCAGCAACTTACTGTCCTGGGTGTTGTCGGGTCAGGTGCAAAGTATGAATATGGCGCGTACTTGGCAGTAAGGAACAAGCCGGGAGTCAGGGCGATCAAGGTCCTCCTGTATTGGGTGCCTGAGCATCTATCGGTCGATGCCTCGCGACCTGGCCAGGACTTAGGAAGTTGGCAAACGGGTGATAACCTTTCCGGTCAATGCGCTGATGGCCTACCGGCGTAAAGAACACAATAAGACAGTTCATTTAAGGCTACGCCGAATACCTGATCCCAATGACAATTAATAAAAGACTCCATATATGTTGCGAGAGTCCAGAAGGATCTATCATACTACGGAGCGGTCAGCAAGTCGGAGGTCTATTCCATGATGACAGACTCGGACTTCGAACCTGTCAATGCAGAGCACACGCACCGCCACGCACCGCCATCTTTCACCCTTCACAACATGCATTACAGCTGGAGAACGTAGTGTGGGGGAGGAGGCCGCACCGCACAGCTCAGCTCAGCATTTCAACCCAGCGAAAACGCCGTTCCGCGCATTTGATGAGTACCAAGTGTTGGGAGGCAGTCCTCGAGCTGACACTGAGCTGATGACCAGGTTCGCCGAGGAGATTACTGAAGTATTAAAGCGCTTGAGAAGTCCCATCTGGTATCCATTGTGCGAATCGCCGTCCTCACTCAATCAAATTTCCATTTATAGCAGGGTACAGGGTCAGGGTGGTTGATCCGTTGTCCGGCGGGCGGAGCACGACGAAGCAACGGTACCCTGTGGCATCAAGAAGCACAGTTCCTTAAAGGTTGTCATAGACAGTGCCTCCCTACCTTCAATGCGAGGTCTACGATATTGAAATCATTCTCATGCTAAAAATGGGGGTGGTTGCCTATTCTAATGTGCTTTGCTGACTCGGAATGTGATAGAGCAGATAGGTAATCGGAGTCGACTGGGTGATGCAGTGGTCTGTAGGTCAACGGAGATATGATGGATGCCAAATATCAGGGACTCATTGCATAAAATGGAGGGTCTGTAGCCCAAGCCCAAGACGCCGGTACAGGTCAAACCGTGAGGCAATAGAGGGGATATCAAACGGGTAATTAGAAGCAGCGGCGATTAAAAGGACTTTGGCACAGCCATCCCGTTGTCCTTAAAATTCCGTAAAAACCGAAAGGCAGAACAAGGCGCTGCATCACAAAGGCAAAGGGTTCACCGCCCTTCGCAGGGGCATCAACAAGAATGAATACCGAAAATGTGCGATAGTCCGACGGTTGACAATCGAGTCAGTTTTCTTCTCAGCCTAAGCGATGCGTCCTTGTACCTGCCTGCATGTTGAAGAGGATTTCAATAAGAGCACAAAAGAGGGGGATAGCATCATGGAACGACACGTGCCCCTGTACTATGGCCTCGCCCTGAAAAAGACAAATAACTCATGCACCCGTGCGAAATGGCATGGAATATCCGTTCGGGTGACCACGATGGCGACCGCAATAGTGACCGCTCAGGGTCATCCGCAGTACTCGGGCTCCCGGTCAACGATGGGATAATCCATAGAACAGGTGTGGGAGCCAGGGACCCGTCCATCGTTAGGAGCCAAACATATGGTACAAGGAACGACCAGAGGCGTCAAAATTTCCTACAGCCTCGATCTGTGCTGGCCCCAGCAACTCGGAGGGTAGTACCAGTGGCGTTGCGTTGAGTCCTAATTTAAAACAATTGTTGGAGCCTGGAGATCCCGAATTGGTTGGCAAGTACTCAGCACCCTCTTGGTGATGGATGCCCGAACTTGGCGAGTTCTTGATATCGAGTCAAATCGATGTGTCAATTGGATGCTGTGCATTTGATACATAGCTTGATCGTATCATTGAACTTTAAACGACAACTACCTGACATCCATGAACGCGTGAGCTTGGCCAGTCAGCAGAGGGTTAGATGACTCAAGAGATTTCGTGAGCCCAACAGCCAGGTCGGGTCCGAATGAGAACCCCCATCGTGATTTCATTTCCAACGGCGTCTAACCCCAGTCCTTCCCACGGAAGAATTGGCGGTCTTGAGCAAACACAATTACATGCAGTAAACGCCGAGGCCAGCAGATCCGTACTCCCTCAGGCTACTTAAGCTTAAGTGCCACCTAATCCGAGGGTTGATTGACGTGAGATCGCGAGTCCATCCAAAACTGTTCTCCCAAGTCACCCATGGGCCCAATCCCCACCACAGGATCCGTGTCGAGACGGGATAGTTGTACTTCAGGTCTGGCAGTGTGTTCGGGAGGGGTGAAGAGTAGAAGTTGGGGCCGGATGATCAGGAACAGGAGTACGTTGATAGCACCGGAGAGATTGAACATGGTGAGACCGACAAAAAAAGCTGCCGAGGGTACATCCTTGTGGTTCAATAGTGACCAACGCGCAACGGAGAGTGGGAGGACAACAAGAGAATACGCAAGGGGGTAACTAAACGAGTTTTAGGAGCTTCTTTGTTGCAAGAAGCAAATGTCGTGACTCACAAGAGCATCCCTAAGGACGTTTTCCTCTTCCCATATTCCACCTGCTGGTCGGGCTTTGACAGGCGAAACTTGTACCATCTCTCGCCAACCGACAAGCGACCCTCAGCCCATATATACAACGGAATATACATCACCGAAGCGAATAACGCAATCCACAGCCAGATATACTCCCCCGCCAAGCGTTCACCATTGAAACGAGGGCTTATCCAGCACCAATACCATCCAGGAAGTGTCGATGTTGAGGGAACCGTGTGCAGGAACATCAATAGGTATAACCCACCGGTGATGGCGCCTCATAAGCCCGATGGATCCCATTGGCAATTCCAACCCAAAGTGCGATAAAAATACAGGTGAGGCCAACAATAGCGAAAGAAAAGCGACGTGCTTCAATTCCTACTCCCCACAGAGCAGTTATGAAGGTGTGGGTAGCAAGTATCTGGTGAATCGATGTATTTCAAATCAGAGAACGTAAAAACACAGCAAGCGAAGGACAAACAAGGGTGATCAAGGCAGTCCCGAGTTCACCAATTTGTTTTATGATGCCTTGTGCTGAACAATATGGTCCTGTTGTGACTACCCCTTTGCCCGCCCATCGGATATTAAGGATACCACCAATAGCATGGATGACGTCAAATATGAAAAGGGAGAGCTGTCATATATACTCGTAATTTATGACGGGGAGTGATAGACAACTATCGAACGCACCATGTATATGTCAGGGGGCACCCGCAGCAACTTCCAGTCACCCTTCGGAAATGCATTGTGATGACGTACGACATTCCTCTGTGTCAAGGACGGTTATCTTGAAACCGGGAAGATATGTGAAAGTGAGTCAAACGTACCACGATAAGAATTAAAATTATGACCACGGAGACAAGACTAATAAAAGATGCCTCCGCCGTTAGCTATACACCTGCTGAGTTAGAAAAATAAAAAAAAGCAGATGTACGAAGGTACCTACGGCCAAACCAATGCTTTGGCCATGGGTTAAGCATGTGATTGAGGGATTGAGACTGGTCAACGATGACAAGCTCTGCTGATACTGCTGCGCATCGCAGACAGTCCCGTTGACGCTATCAAGCAGGGACATCTCTATCGCAGTGGATGGCGGATGGAGGTGAAGAAATTGAGCAAGTGAAGACCCTCCGGGCTTAACCTAGTCTTTGAGGCGTCCAGTGGAAAGCAGAGACAGAAATCCAAAGCACCGCCACGCATCGTGGTTCATAAAGCCAGTAGGGTGATCAGCTGACGTTGGCTACTGTATGTGGGAATTGCACAGCGCAGCCAGGCAACGCGTATATCCTTGATCCGTTTAATTCGCTTGCCCACGTACAAGTGTGGAATAAAGGGAGGTTCTCATGCAAAGCAATGGCGATGCACTTGAACGCGGTAACTTGCGAGCCTGTCGTTATTACTAATCACGCGCCGCCAACGAAAACTGGCCGTTCATGCGCTACGGCGTTCGATGTAACCATGGACTCGTCATATTTCGCATGAATTTATTGACCTGTGCCCATTCTTACCGATCTATCCTGCAGTGCCCCCATTCGCCATCTGTACACAGCACGTTCCTAAACGTTGCTGGCTGTGAACGTGGCACCACCAGCTCCTTGTGCCAGTGGCATCTATTCCGCTCAGGTCCATGATAAATCTTCTTTTGTGAACAATTCAAACAACGTGGTTATATCTTCTCACAAGTTCCGATGACTTCCGCATCCTCGAGGCCACGTACACTCCGAGTCGGGATTTGTTTCCTTTCGCTATGAACGAGGCTTCTGATGAATGCATTTACTTTCGGTTACCTTTCAGTCGAGACGAACTTCTCCTTTCCTCTTTCATGATCTCGGAGTTGTGCAGGTTTATTGCGCCCGAGACCGGTCATCTCCATGTGCCTAGGGACCAGTGCAAGACCGTGGAGGATTTGCATCCACGTCATCTGCGCTTCCGAGGTCTGTTACGTGTCTAGGGATACATTCGAGCGAGTTCTATGAACCGCATGTCTGGCTGGTGTCGTCTCAATATAGGTGGGCGCACTAACCCTAGTTGCCGCTTCCTCCCAACATCGAGTACTTCTACCCTTTTACTTCCTGATACAATCGTTTCAGGAGCTGGAAAACCTATTGCAACATTCCCTTCGCAACAGTGGTCCAAAAGCGAGAAGCCCGACATCGTCCTGAGCACGTTCACTTCGGCAACATCGATGAGCCCTTGACGACTTCGTCTAGTGTCATGAGATGAAAGGATTCGACATTCTCTGATGAAAGCTCGCCTTCCGGAACATGTGGTCCGCGGCTTCAACAAGCCGTCTCTCACTTGTTCGTTACCATAAACATGGTGTCTTCTAAAGGTTCCACTCGACGCTGTAGCCGGGGTCGACAATGCTCTGCACGTAGGCATCACCTACCCCATAAGCGACGCCAGCAGGACCTATGGTATCCTGGACTTCACTGACATTGACACTACCGATCCTACGAAATTTTTAGTCAATTCTTGCCACTACCCGAAGAATGTTCCGTATGACGGAATAGGTAAAGGCACACCCAATACGTGCGCTCCTCCAGTGGAAGACGCCCATCGTCACGGTCTGTAATTATGATTGGCAGGGAAAGCATGAAAGTCTCGGTTACCCGTCAAGCTCACACGTAGCTTGTCCCCATGATCCCTTGTTGATATCTTGGTACCCTCCATACCCGAGCCGAGGATCTACCGCACGTCCCATATAAACTTTTCCGCGGTCTGCGCCAGCGTAGACGATGCCGTCATTCGATCTTCACAGTTCAGTCCTGTTGTACAAGGTCATTATCATAATATTCCAAACCCTTTTCCACGGTCAGCCCCGTTACATCGTCGTCCCAGCATCCACTGACGATGATCCTCCCCCGCATCATCATTCCCTGTGCACAGGATACTCGTTCCCACCTTGGTTTATGTAATGATGTAAGAAATCCTCTCGTAGACCCACCCTCCCCCCTGGATGCTGTTCTAAACAGATACTGAGTGATGAACAGGTGAAAGGGACTCAAAGCCCGATCACGGATGTTGCTCTTCGTCACGATGATGATCATGTTTGGGATTTTGTCCGTCATCGTAACGTTTCTGGTGATCAACGCGTGGTTCAGCAAGTTAGATCCGGCAACTCATGTCGCGCCGAATTGGTCGCTGATGTTCAATGCACCCTTGTCAACGTCGGTACTCTCGCATGTGTCACCGCGAGCAATCCTGTTGACTGACCTTCCTCCCCCTCCCGGGAAATTCGATTTCTTGTAGTATTCCCTTGCCGACGTTGTTGTCGTTTGGCGAACTTGCGCTGACTATAGCAGGGCCGTTTTGATGGTGCCAGTCGCGTGTCTTGTGATCAACGCCTGTACGATGTCCATCTCTATCTTAAGCCAGATCCATCTAACCCTGGTCCACGTCATCGACATCACCCAAGTGGCTAATCTGACGTTCTCTCTGTTGACCAACGTCCCTGCAACTTCCGACATAGCCGTCAAGACATGGTATTCAGCATTTTGTGGGAAAACTCGCTCGCTGATGACGCGCGCAATGCGCGCGCGCTGCTGATAGGAAATTCCGCAAGATGCTGGTAAGGTGCGACGTCGGAACTCGAACTACCACATCAGTGAGCCGGATAATGGCCCTCCTCGTCTAACCCAGTCTTCTCTACAGTGCCCTCAGTGTAAGTCCCGTCCTCGGTACGCAAGCACGAGCTCTTATTTTGGCATTCACTTTTCTCGTAGGCAACGGTCTTGGCCTCCGTATTTATCCGCCTTCCCTTTGGGACCCTCGGCGACATATTGAATCCCACAGGTGTACTGCTCGCGGTGCGTAACCAATCCTACAATTGCCCATCCGAGACCTACATTGATTTCCATCAAATTTGACGGATAGGGAATGTATCCAGTCATCATGCTCTTGCTCGTGGATCAAAAGTGCTCGATCGGAGACACCACCTACATTTCGTCCGGCGGACATCACGGTCATGACAATCGAAGTCCGCGCATAGAGCCCATGACCGCAGTAGACAAGACGAAAGCGTGTAGCGGTATGGGTTTTCATTGCTCTCCACGGCAGAGCCACACGACGTGGAAGTGAGCGTTGGGGACAGGACACGGCAGTCTGTGCCCGAGTCGGAGCCAAGAAAAGATGGAAGTATCTAAATGTTAAGGCGTCTTATGTAAGCCTAGACTCAGCCAGGAATCTGAAGGGAGACAGTTTGCTGACGGAACAGAAACATTTCCGCCTGCCTTGGCCATCCCGATGGTCTCCCGATCCCACTCAACAGCGGCGATCTGTGCATGCTTGAGCGTGCCTACCCCACGACACCCGGGAGTCCCATTACTGCTATCCAGAAGAAGGAATCAGGCAGAAGGCGGCGTACCTGAGACGCGGATCACATGGGGGACGACCTTGCGACCTTCTCCGTTGCCCGCTCCCGGGCCGACTTTGTCCAACACTACGAGCGCTGCTCAGGTTGTGCTTGTCGCTTGTCGCAGGGCCCCGCGCGACGCGTAAGATGCAGAGGTTCGTTGGTGGGGAAGAGTATTTGACTAAAAGTAAGAAAGTCAATGGTGTACCTCGTACTCTCCGCCATTCGTTCGCAAAGGGAAAATACGAGACGAGGAGAAAAGTACTCACCCGCAAGCAGGCCATCATGGCTCCTATCGGGACTACTGTCTCTGCAGCCTCGACCTATTAGATTGGGTGATTCTCGTTTCCGGGACCAGGGCGGATCAATGTCAGGACAGCTGTGATGAGCGCTGTCAAGAGACATCGCCAGTGACCGTGACAAGAGGAACTGAGGGCTAGATTTTGTGCCCCAAGTGCCCCAGAATTGGGTTGGTGAATATTTAGACCCCATTGTAAGGACCCGGTCGTCCATTCAGCATAAGGGATATCGGACCACCTTCTGGAGGGCAGGTGTTAACGCAAGTGAGATCATAACAATGATGGTGGGGCGCGGCGCTCAGATCACTATCTGTGAGCCAAGCTCTAGGATGTAACACGAGCAGTGGACATTGTCGTGATGCCAGTATAGAGAGGATAGAGAGACGGAGATTAGAGACGGAGATTGTCGGGGAGCGGAAGCTTAAGAATCGAATAGTCTAAGCGGGTACACTGACGAACCGAGCGCTTAGAACGACGCCCAGCACTGGCAGTGGGTACGATACCTTATCTGAACTGGGGAGGCACCAAGCGCAAGAAAACCCAATACCATATGGACAAGTACTGCGAGAGGTGAATGTGATGTGAACGAAGGGAGTAGGAGGAGGAGGCGTGCACTAGTTCTGTGATGATCCCTGAGAATGAGCACGCCCATTGTGCAGAGGGAGGGGGGCACATAACCTATGAGAGGTGGTAAGCGAGAACCCACGGTGTTGCCGCGACATGGAGCGCTGTGATGACCCATTCTAGACTCGCGTGGCCACCTGCCAGTGGCACTTTATGAAATGAAACGTTACTCTCCAGATGGTAAAATTGCGGTGTGACGGAAGCCACAACAACAGCCGGGCACATATGGCCGTCAAGCTCAAACTCGAAAACGAAAGGCTTGGCAGAAGCCCCCACTTCAACGCAACTGGATGATGAGGATTTCACTCCGGAGGGTGGATGGGCTTTGCTACGATCCTACGTGACCATGGGCTCTCCGGCCCGGGATTGCGGCGACGTCAACAATACAATAACGTAGCGACGTAGCGACGCCTGACGTTCGATGTTCATTTATCGGTGTACGTTCTGGTTCTCCTGGTCGTGTTATTTTCAAATTGATGACAATCACTGGCAAGACAACAAAGTAGACTGACACTTTCCCATAACGATTAGTGTACCAGTGAGGCTTCTCATCCATTTATTATTTCGATATAGCACCACGGACCCGGATTTATTGCCCTTCGCAAAAGCATCTGCATCTGCTAAGCGCGCGTTCTTGACGGTGATTGTATGTCTCGCCCGCCACTGACATTAGTCGTAACTTACCCCAGAATTGAATTCATTCCGCGATTCGGAGCCGAATTCGAGGACTACATGCCCAAGCATAGGTTTCCCAATCACGACCTTCTGGTGGAACGCCCTCTCTCCTGATGCACTCTCAAACGCGTCCCCACAACATCACGAGTACTGCCTTGTTGAGGGAGCGAGGTATTGGAAATGGGTAAAGGCACACTCAATACGTGCGCTTCTCCAGCACAAGCGCTTGAAATGTTACCTGCCAAGTTCACACGTAACTTGTCCACACGATCCTTTTTGATATCTTTTGTACCCTCCATGATACCCGAGCCGAGGATCTACCGCACATCCCATATATAAAAGCATGCCTGTCATGTCGTGCGGACCTAAATCACGGTGACTACCAAACAGCGGTTCAAGTTGGTCGTCCCGATATACCCCTCCTTCCGCGGTCTGCGCCAGCGTAGACGATGCCGTCATTCGACTATCGCGGTTCAGTCCTGTTGTACAGGGTCATAAGCATAATATTCCAGACACTTTTCTACGGTCAGCCCCGTTACATCGTCGTCCCAGCATCCACTGACGATGGTCTTCCCCCGCATCATCATTCCTTGTGCACAGGGATGTATTTGTGTCTCGTCCCCATCTCGATTTATGTAATGATGTGAGAAGTCCTCTCGTTGATCCACCCTCCCCCCCTCTGGATACTGTTCTAAACAGATACTGAGTGATGAACAGGTCAAAGGGATTCAAAGCCCGATCACGGATGTTGCTCTTCGTCATGACGATGATCATGTTTGCGTTGTCGACCGTGTATTGGATTTTGTCCGTCATCGTAACGTTTCTGGTGATCAACGCGTGGTTCAGCAAGTTAGATCCGGCAACTCAAGACGCGCCGAATTGGTTGCCGATGTTCAATGCCATCGTCCTTGTCAATGTCGGTACTCTCGCATGTGTCACCGCGAGCGATCCCGTCGACTGACCTCGACGTCTTGTAGTATACTCTCGCGGACGTCGTCGTCGTTTGGCGAGCCTGGGTCCTGTGTGCTGACAGTAGCAGGGCTTTTTTGATGGTGCCGGTCGCGTGTCTTGGGATCAACGCCTGTACGCTGTCCATCTCTATCTTTTCTGTTCTATCTCTCCTTACCTGCCCTCCTTGCTAGTCGTCTATGTGGCCACAGTGGTAGTGAGGGCCGGTTTGTTCATCACCCCAGAAAATACCCAGATCCATCGAAACCTCGCCCGCGTCATCGACATCACCCAAGTGGCCGATCTGGCGTTCTCTCTGTTGACCAACGTCATCGCAACTTCCATCATAGCCATCAAGACATGGTACGTCGATTCAGCATCTTGTGGGAAATTTCACATTGACTCGCTCGCTGATGTGACACACGCAATGCGCGCGCCCTCTGCTGATAGGAAATTCCGCGAGCTGATGATAAGGGGCGACGCCGGATCTCGAACTTCAACACCGGCAAGCCAGGTAATGATCCTCCTCGTTGAGTCTGGTCTTCTCTACAGTATCGTCGGTGTGAGTCGCGTCCTCGATACGCAAGCACGGGTTTTTATTCTGACCTTTTTCTCGTAGGCTACGGTCTTGGCCTCCCTATTTATCCACCTTCCCTTCGGGACCCTTGGCGACATATTTATTCCCATCGGTGTGCAGCTCGCAGTGCGTAACCGCTCCCCACACTTGTCCATCAGAGACCCGCATTGATTCCATAAATTTTTGGCGGATAGGGAATGTATCCAATCATCGTCCTCTTGCTCGTGGATCAAAAATGCTCGTTGGGAGCCACCACCTACATTTCGTCCGGCTCCGTTCTAGACATCACGGCCAGTCGACGTTCGCGCCTAGAGCCCATGACCTTCGTTCCGGGAAGGGTGTCGGCAAACAGCCAGACCGCAGTAGACAATACGAAACCACGTAGCGGCATGCATTTTTCATTGCTCTCCACGACAGAGCCGGACGACGTGGAAAGGGACAGCACAGAGCAGTAGAGGGAGAAGAAGCCATCTGTTTCGTATCATTAGCAGCTTGCTTGTCTGTATACATACATTTCACCCGCTTCATTGTACAATATGACGGCACTGTTATCCAATGACTCGGAGCGGGAGGGCAGACGAGCACTTTCAAATGGCCCTTCCGGATCCACCACTCAGCCCTGACCTTCAGATCGCGAGAGCCCAACGACGCAGCCCTGGCAGCGATGAAGACGTAGGGGCTGAACAACTGTCAATCTACCCCATTCACTGCTCGTGCGGGGCCTTCTAGCGCCAGACACACCCAGACTTACAAATGGGTAGCCTACAAGTCAACAACAATCACCTAGGGACGGGCTCAGCTAGGGGACTTTCCCCGCCGAGTGCTCAAGGGCGTGTAGAGGCCCTTGTCCGAAAATGGCAGAGGCTGGATTAAAAAACAAAAGAATACCTTCAAATGACGATTACATTGCGGTGAATAAACTCGTTCAAAAACTTGAACAAGCCCTACGCAATGGGATTGCAAAACCATGGTTGCATTGTCTGGGTGGTCCCCTTCGATCCCAACGTTGTCCGCTTTGCTAAAAGAGCCCGGAAAGCCCGATGTTTGCTTGTGCTGTATGTTCATATTTCAAGCTCGACACTCGCCAGTTACACCGTCCGAGTCTGAGGACAGACATAAGGGAAACGAGAAACGCGTGTTTCTTCACGTGAAGCACATCCAAGTTCCTTCCCCTGTAACGTGTTGCACCACCACCACCAACAACTTCGAGTCGTCGCCTATTTTTCATCACCTCAACACAGCTCTTCATAGTCGATCCCGACTCCAAGATAAGCACGAATGTCCTGTGGCTCGACATTATGTTGCCGTGTGAAATGCGACATCAAAATCGAGTAATTGTCTGGCGTCGTCTCTCTAGTCAGTTCCGAATACCCATACGATTCTCGGAGCCTAGTGGCGCCGGGAAAAAAAAAAAGAAGGGGGGTGGGTGTTGGTTTTATCACTTCACCTGTGTGACGAAGGGCAGCCTCCCGCGCGAGGATCACGGCCCGGCGCTTCTCCTCGACCTTGATCGGGTCGCACGCGCCGTACGCCTCGAGGTCGGCCTGCAGCTCAGTTGCCGCCTTCCTCGCCGCGGCGAGTCTTGCCAGCGCTGCCTCGCGTTGGTCCTAATCACCATAAGAGTCCCGGGTCCGGGTCCGGGGTTCGTGTGAAGAAAGGACATCACAATCAATAAGAAGAACGCATGCAGGATGGGATTTATTTTTTTACACTTTCCGGACGCGCCGCACGCTCGGCCGAGATGGCCAACTGCAGTTCTGCCAATTGCTTCTCGCTCGCGGCCCGCGCTTCTGCGGCGCCATCGAGGCGATTTTGCATCTGGGGGGGCATTGTTCATCATCATCAATATTATTGACGAGGGAGGTCGACCGCGGAGAGGGTAGGGTGGTCGTCGTGCGTGTTTTGTTGTGTGCGGAGTTGTTAAGTAAAAGAATAGATGATATTGTAGTAGATGTGACTCAGACTCCACTCACAATTGCGCCCCTCTGGGAAGGGAAGCTCCAGAAGACTGCAAGCGGTAGCAACGCAGGCAGTGCCAATAAATAAAAAAGGAAAAAGGAAAAAGGAAAAATCAAACGCGAACCCACGCAGGCGTGTCGCGTACGCAAAAAGAAGCGAAACCATTAGCCATTTGGAGAAACAAGGGAAAAAAAAAAGAAAACACGGAGGGTTTGTTTGTTAAATGACGCGCAAAGACGGAGGAGGGAGAAACCACGCACAGTTCGACGACCCGATTTTATCGCTCTGGACCAGATCGTCGTCGACGAGCGACTGCAAAATCTCCTTGACCGATTGCGCGACTGAACAAAGCCAAGAGGCCCATCCGCCCCTCATTTAAGTAAAGACCAGAATCCCGTGGAGAGAAAAAGAAAAAAAACGCGTTTCGCGTAATCACCGACCGATTCCTTTCATTTTCGGTCCAAGCTTCTCTAGTTCCTTGAGCTGCTGTCGCGACGCGACGGGTTCGTCGGTCGTTAATGAGACCGAGACCGAGACCGCGCGGGTAAAAGTGAAAAGGCTCGCCTGGAAGAAATCTTTCTGCTCAATGTCAAGAATGGGATGGAAGATCTAACGACAAAAGGCCAGGCCTACTGTCTCATGAAAGATCTCCAATAATTTGACCCTCTTCTCTTCTGCTGAGAGGCCGCGGGGCGCCTGTGGGATGGTCATCACCTAAATATATGCGCATGTTAGACGACGTTTCACCATGACCAATGATCTTTTGCTTGTTGGGGCTCGATTTTCACAGGGCGAATGACAATGCAAGTGCAAGTGTAGAATATCGTCCTACGCGAAATCTACAATATCCAGTCACATGATCAGGCATGCACGCCTCCGGCATAAGTTAACGACGATCGTTGTCGATTATGCAAATGTCAAGGCATACAAATATGTCTGGAATATAAACAGGCCTTGATGGAAACAGGGGTGAGGGAGTGTGGGAGTAGGTGGGCGTCCATGATGAAGATGCTGGGGCAATAAGTGGTGCGTGAAAGCAAGGAGGCATCCATTGGGTAGAGACAGCGAAGTTAAGGGAAAAATGGGTGAAGAAAGACCAATAGAACATAAAGAAACCAGTATAAAAAGTGGGGAGAACGGCCAAGCCAAGACCTGAAGTGGATGAAAGAAAACCCAGGATATCGACGCTGCCTATGGAAGCAGGAGGCTCTGATCACCGGACGGATAGCGGTACGAAACGAAATCCGGGCTCTGGTCGACGAGGTTCTCAATATTTTTGCGCGTCATGAGGGACATGGACAACCGGGGAAGAGCGTGTTCGGATCCTGAGCTTGACATCAAACGCATTCCCATCTCCGCCTCATGTCGCGCCTCTGACCCCGACGATCGGCCCAGCGGAAACTCTGCGGGTTCCGAGTCCTGGGCCGCCTTTCGGCCAAGAAGGGACGCAAAGCCAAACTTGCTCTTGCGCTTTGGAGGCCGCTGCATTTGAGAGTGTGCTGGCGCGGACACGTCTTGTGAGCCACCGAACCCAACGTACTTTTCCGGGTCAAAACCGGTACGGCGAGCAGGCAATGTTCTCGTGACGAGGCCCGGAGGCAAGTTGCCGAGTCCGTTGAAGGACTGTCGTCGCCTATCCGTGCTGGCAAACGGCGCCTGAGGTCCGACGAGCACCTGCTCACCCTTGACTTCACGCATGTCATAGGAAGACATTGTGCGGGACCGAGTCTCCCCCTGAGCAACAGTCGGTGATTGGGTTTCTCCTGGAAGTGGCGGGAGCATCTTGTCACGCCATCCGGTTGACAACGGCGTGCGCGTCGTCGAGTGGGTTGCTGACGATGGGATTCGTGGGACCGGTGGTATCTCACTGCCCAGGACTTGTGACGCGCGACCACGCAAATCAGGTTCTGATGTTGTTGGGTGTACGCCCCGCTGAGTTGCCGGGGTTTGCAAACGCTCCTCTTCCGGTACGGGGGACGTTAGCTGTTCTGTATCACTGTCAGCCAGCAGCGTTTTACGGGTCTCGGAAAAGTCGGTGATGACTACCGGCCGTGATGATGTCGGGGAAGGAAGCAAGCTGGAAGGTGCCGTAGGTGGGGACATGCCAGAAGAAGACAGGGGATAATTAGGAGAAGCTGATGATGGGAGGGAAGGGGTAGAGACGTGCCGTAAGGCAGAGCCTCCGTTATCACCTGTACCACGGCTGACTAAATACGATAATGGGGGTGGTGGTGCGAGAGGATAGTCATCGTCATGCACGCCATCGAGTGAGCATGTCTGGGACATGTTCGGAAGAGGAGCACCAGAGTTTTTCGATGATCCCGTAACAAGGCCCCATAGCTTGGCCAGACCCTTCTTCTTCTTTGGCTTCTCCTTCTCCTCGAATTTTTGCTCCGCACGTCGCTGAGGAATAAGTGCCGAGCCATCACGCCAATTCTCAACAGTCTGGTATCTATCGCCGGGTTCGATCGGAGGATGGTTCATCCGCTCGCGACTGGACTGCAAAGCGACGCTGGAAGAGAATAGGTGAGCGGGGAGAGCAACGGGGTAAAAACTTCAAAGAAACACACTGCATATCCACCATACTTCCACTGAAGCCAGAAGGCGCCAAGCTGTCCGAGCTGATGAACGACGGGGAAAGGTTCCGGAGGCCAGGGAAGCGTGTACGCCTCGGTGATGCGCCCGTAGAGATCATGCTGAGGGCTTCAATGGAAGCATTCGACTGCATGCTTCGCGAGAAAGTATCGATTAGGGAAGTCGACACACTCATCGGACGAGACGTGGACGAGCGCGACGGGACAATTGGAGAGCCAGTATCCGGGTTGAGCAAGGGGCTCATGCTCGAATACGTTGAAGCAACGTCGAATGCCGAACCCCGAGAAGATTTACGTGCACGGGCGCGTTTCTCTTCGCGGCGCCGCTGTTGGCGCTCATCGCGCTCTTCTTTGCGAACATCCATGTGCTCAACGATCATGCCGTTCTCCAACATCGTAACCTCTCGGCCGTGACCATTTGTTTGGCTGGGGAGATGTAGGATTGACGAACGAAGAGTCTTGGCCCGGACACTGCCGTCGCCTGGTGAGGTGTTGGCGCCAAGCTCATAGGCGGAGCGACGCAATTGCGAGTAGGCATCTCGCATCCTATCTTCGAGTTGTCGAGACTCCAATAGTGCACGAGCATGTGCCAAAGCCTCCGCCTCGACCAATGCCTGCTGCGACTTGACATATTTCCCCAATGCTTCCCCTTTTGAAGCGGGCTCTTTGGGATTCTGAGGTGAACGAGGTTAGGTATAGGAATAGAAAATGCCAAGAACAAACACACCAAACTAAGCCACAGCTTTAGGTTTGCATCCGTCAGCCGCCCGCCACGGGCTCTTGGCCGGTGTGGTTCCTGAGGCGGGACGCCCAATTCTTCCTCTTCGAGTTCGCGCCTGAGCAAATCCTCATAATGAACGTCGCTCTCACGCCCCCAGATGCCCGGTGAGGTAACGTCGACGTCAGCCATGTCCTGGTCGCGCATTGCACACTCCACGCAGACCTCTTCGGGGGGCAACCGCTGTGAGGTAAAAACGGGATTGATAGGAGTTGGCGTTGGAGAAGGGTTAATAAAAGTGGGCTGCTGGGCCTGTACACGGGGATTAGAAGAAATAGAGACGGGGAAGCCCATGGTAGGACTGTATTGAGCTGCGGTGGACATCCGCATGCCCTGGGACCGGGAACTAGGGAGTTGGACACCCTGCGCCAGACTCGCTGCGGTGGCAGAGCGTGGAGAAGGCGTGTACAGCTCAGTTGGATGAGTGTCCCGAGGAGAAGATTGCCAGGGTGAGCTGGGTTGTAAAGCTCGCGGATGATGGGTTTGAGGGATATCGCTAGGAGGTAACAACTTGCTGATTTGCCCGCTTGACGCTTGCGAGGACTGTGACGGACCGAAAAGCTGCAAGTTGATTTCCTTCATGCTGGAAGAGACGTTGGTGGGTTGTACACGATCGAGGGGATATGAGGTTGGAGGAGAAGCGGGATTGAGCGGGGAAGATTGGCTGTCGGTATGGAGCACAGAACGGCGTTCCTCTGAGACCTGGTAGGCGTCTGGCCTGGCGGGTGCCAATCTGAGCGAAGGCGTCTTGGCACTTTTCAAGTCATAGGGTGGTGAATCAGACAAAGACGAGGTGCCGCGGACGGCTTGATGGACGGCATCTGGATAGAAAGGAGTAGGTGATGTAAGGACGTTCGAGGAAGAGGAACCTTGACGAATGGCAGGAGATACACGGCGTGGGGAAGAAATGAGAGGATAGCGGTCATCACGGAGGTCAAGGTCAGAAATTGCGAGACCACGGGGGAAATGTGAATGCGAGTGGGCTGGTGGAGGTGCGGTAGTCGTGAGAATATCGGTAGCCATGTTGCGACGAAAGGGTAACCTTTGGCAACGGCGGTGTTTGAGGCCTCGAGGAACGATGAGGGAATGTGGAAGAGGCTATGTAGAGTACAGGGTAAAGGTAAGAGGGAAGGGACGGGGACAGGGACGGGTACGGGTAGGGGATATGGATGAGGAGAAGAAGGGCATAAGGACGAGTTCGAGTTCCGGGGTACAGACTTGATCCTCGCAAGCGCAGGCGCAGGGGCAGTGCCTCAACGTAATCATCAAACCCGTCCATTCAATCATTCGTTCTTTCTCGCCTCTCTCTCTCTCGTTGTCAAACAAATAGAGTTCGTATTTCTCTATGGAGTCCCCCACAGTGAATTCTACACAAGGAATAAAATGCGGACTAAATAAGGCTCCCGCTTAAAGTTCACTTGCGGTACCTGAAATTGGCGGCAATTGTGTGAATGTGCACAACGCAAAGACTGAAAGGTTGCTCACCATAACACATTCTTTCTGCTACGCCTCATTTTTCGTTGAAGCTGTAGCATCCCATATAGAAGCGCTTCTGCAGTGGGTGGGCACCCAGGGACGTATATATCAACGGGCACAATTCCTGTCCAGGAACCAACATGTCAGCCACCGCCGATTGTCCGGTTTTTCACATTTTGCCGTCACTCACTGTCACAGCCGCGCACAACACTATAGGAATAGTGGTAGTAACCACCTCCATTAGCGCAAGAGCCCATCGAGATGACCCAACCTATCCAATGATGCGCCACATCAAGCATGTGTATCAGATCAACCTGTGCATAACGTACG
>Ga0209488_10001615_pt1 | contig 19204 bp, 25 predicted proteins | sample Rivendell_Oct201_8_FD_188349 | JGI IMG/M metagenome (GOLD analysis project Ga0209488, IMG submission 188349) | Vadose zone soil microbial communities from the Eel River Critical Zone Observatory, Northern California, USA -... | ecosystem: Environmental > Terrestrial > Soil > Vadose zone >...
TTGCCACTGACTGGACAATAATTCAAGAGAGACCCATGGTTAGCTGTTTAATAAGAAGCACTCCAACAACCCTCCTGCAAAAAGCCCAACTCACGACGTTGAACGGCTTTTCCTTATCCTTACTAGTCCTCTCTCGTGGCCAGGTGTCACTTCACTGCCAGCGCTGGGTTCGCTTTTCCTTCCCATTCCCCGCTCTTTCCCCTAGATCTAGAACACCATTTTTTAAAATTTCTACTCGATGTGGAGTAACAGGGGTGTTTCAGTTGCCTTGCTTGTATCATCGGTTCTCTCCTTCTCTGATGTTGCGTCCGGTCGCATACGCTGGGCCGAAAGGGACGGAAAGCCAGTCTTCCTCCACCCCCGTCGATTTGGACAGGAGCACCCTGGTGTGATTGACAAGATCGCTGCTGCCTGCCCCGGTGCAGTCTGTGGGACCCTCGCAGGTGGGGCCATCGCTCCCCTTCTCGCCCTCCAGCCTGAGTGCTCGCAACAAGACTTCGCTGATTCTATTATCAGTGAGTCACAGTTTCAGATGAGCGCATGCGCCGCCCACTAGCAGCTGACCTTTCAATTAGACGCGAGTAGGCAGTTTGATCTTGCGACCCAGGCCAATATGATCGCCCTTGCCCAAGAGTATCGCAACGCCGAAAAAAATACGCCTCCGGTAGGTTTCTTAAACAACGGATGCTCCAGAAATCGACTGATGGCGGCCACTCCCCTCGCTAAGGACTTTAACACTAATCCTCCAACGAACCGAAACTCTGTATTCTGTACAAGGGGTCCTGCCAATGCGGAACTCAATGGGATCGTTCAGAAGCAAGATCCGGCCAACGATCCTAACGTGTTCTTCGATCCGGCCCTTGGAAAGTCTGTCTTGAAAGGATCCCAACCAAATACGGAACCTTTTGGTGGGGCTGCGCCCTCTCCTAGTAGTGAAGTCCCCACCAGCACCAGGGCACTCTCACCGTCCAACACCGCAGCCAGCCCGGGATCCCTAGTTCGTATCATATGCTCTTGTTGCTTCTTGGTCTTCTAACCAGCCGTGCAGAGTCCTGTATGTTTTCCACCCGCTTCTTCCACACTTGCATCAGCAGGCTTTATCCTGCGCCAACTGACCCTGCTCTCGCTCGAAAGTTCGGAAGTTGCTCCGTTCCACAAATAAAATTCGGTGTGGGCTTTGACAATCGCAAAGAGACTAGTTTTGAACCTGCTGATAAGGGTCAGTGCTCTTGATGTGTGCTCTGGCCTCTAGTGTGCTGATCATCGTCATTTATCAGGGTCGTACAACCACGGGTCTGCCCAAAACGTTGGTATCATCTCAAAGTTTATATGTGATACTCTTGTAAACAGCTGCAAGGCCGATCGAACTGCCCTAACAACCTGCGCGGGTGCTCAGGCAGCAGCTGACAACAAGCCTCCCAAGACAGGCGCGCAAGCTGACGCTTTCAACGCTGTCTTCGGCATTACGACAAATTTCTCTACCATCACTCCTCTCGACGATCAAGGAAGGCCGGTCACGAGCTCCAACTCTCCCTTTCCCAATTCCGGTTCTTCTGGCACTGCAGACTTTGCCAAGTGCTCCAAACCAGAGATCAAGTTCGCCGCCGGCCTTGATAACAGAAAGGAGACCGCTTTTGCGCCTGTTGACACAGGCTCGTGGTATTCCCTGCTCCCCAACGTGGTCTGGCACTCACGTCTATGGTGCAGGCTCGTACAACCATGGCTCAGCGGACAATATTGGTGTCATCACCCAATTTATGTGTGACGCTTTGACGAATACTTGTGGAGCTAATCAAGCTGCTGTGGATCAGTGCAAGGGCGCCCAAGCTGCTGCAAATGCTGCGACACCACCACAGACAGGTGTGCAAGCTGATGGTTCGTGTCTCCGGTTGTTCATCTCATGTTATTTGTTTGCTTACCTTTGCTAGTATTCAACCACGCCTTTAGTCTGAACACCAATTTTTCATGTGTGACCCCCATAGACAACACGGGAAAGCCTGTGGCAGCGGTTAACCCAAGTCCTGCTGCGACCTGTGCGAACCTTGCTTGTACTTCCCCCCCTTTTTTTTCTTCTCTCGGAGACATACTAACGATTGGGCCTCGAGTAGCACGCCACTATTATATGCGGGACATCTGACGACTTTCGCAGGCTCATTCAAGTTCTGCACCTGCCGAGACTGCGTCTTGTAACAGACAGACGAGAACTCAGCGCTCACCGGCGGACTTGAGCATCTTTCAGAATCCATGGTGCTGCATGAATAAGGGGGGATTTCAACAAGCACTTGTATGGGATTGGTGCATGAGTCACGTGGTTCCACTAAATTTGATTACGCGATCTTGTAACGTCAGCATCTAAGAAAGTAACCATGCATAATCGCGCGATTCTCATTGTGGATGACAGAAGGGAAGGGAAGAAGCACTCTCATGACTTGGATGCATGATGTTCAACCCTCGCCTTCACCTCGTTCCACTCCCTCATCTTTCAGCCCTTATTCATGTCACCTGCAAGTGCCAACGCACTTTCATCCCCAGTTGTCGCGACGGCCCTCAATGATGTCGAGGATTCTTCCTCTGTTGGGGCTGTGGGAAAAACTGGCGGTGCTCCTGTGGAGAAGGTGTGCGCACTTCCTCGGAGCTACTGCCAATGACCCTAGTCACCAACGGGTCTGCCACGTGTTGTCTGCAGGTCAACCCATTGGGTCATGAAGTCACACTGCTGTCTGCAGTGATGCTGAACCTCGGACAATTGCTTGGATCTGGCATCTTCTCCGTTCCCGGGGTCGTCTTGAACTCGGTCGGCTCTGTCGGCCTATCTCTGTCTTTATGGGCGATTTCCCCCATATTTGCACTTGGTATGTGACCACCGCACGCCTTCAAGTTGTTGATGATCAAAACCGACTTTCTGCGCAGCCGCACTGCTTTCCTATACCGAACTTGCCAGCTTCTTCCCCGGACGGTCTGGCGCAGAAGTCGTATTTCTCGAGCAGGCTTACCCACGCCCAAAATTCTTTGTTCCGACTACCTTTGCAATCATCACGGTGTTTCTCTCGTGCGTATATTTTCATGGCTGACCTAATATTTTTGTCCACGTTAAGCTCGCTTGTAACCAGATTTAGTGCCACCAACTCTGTCGTATTCGCACAGTATACACTGTCCCTCTTCAATCTCCCGATCACCGGATTCAACCAATCTGTGTTCGCGATTGGTGGGGTTACGTTTTGTGCTGCAGGTAGTGGTTCAAAACAATCTTCTGCATCCTTTTCTCACTTGGTTCTAGCTGTCGCCATTTCCACCAAATGGTCACTAAGAGCCGTGAATATATTGAGTGTATTCAAGGTCCTATCCCTAGTGTGGTGAGCGCTCTCAAGTCTTGCCTAAAACCAGGTCCGATGAGTATTCGCAGCGTAGCTGCCACAGGTGTTGCTGTTTTGGCAGGTTTCACTCATATTTCTGATCCGTTTGCGAACTTTCAACATTTCTGGCAAGGTGGCACCACCAACCCCAATGCCTTCGCAACCGCCCTTCTGAAGACGAATTTTGCATACGTCGGCTGGTCTAACGCTTTTAACGTTCTTGGAGAAGTAAATGGAACCAACCCCGTGCGCACCGTCCGAAATGCCGGGTTCATCGCCCTTGGAATCGTAACAATCCTCTTTCTTACCGTGAATTTCGCGTACATCGCTGCCGTGCCGCTGGACGAAATCAAAGGTTCGGGCCAACTTGTGGCCCTTCTGTTTTTTCAGCACGTATTTGGTATGCACTGGGCATCGAAGGTCCTTCCGGTCCTAGTCGCGCTGAGCTGTGTGGGCAATATTGTGAGTGAGATCTGACCTATCCCTCATCTTCCGCTTACGTTTTTGTCCGGTTTGCAGTTCGCGGTCGTATGTATCTATCAGATCGTGTGCTATCGTTAGTAATGTGTCATCATCACAGATAATTGGTCAAGCGCGTGTTTTGCGCGAAGTAGCTCGTCAAGGCCTCCTCCCTTATCCTACCTTTTTTGCGTCTACTCGGCCCTTTGGGACGCCTCTTGGGCCCATCGCGCTCATATACGCGCTCACTGTCTTCATCATATGCGTGCTACCCGCGCGTGACGCGTACAACTTCCTAGTTGACCTTGCGTCTTATCCCCGTCTGGTACTTTTCCTTACTTGAAGTGCTCGGATAAAGAGGTATTCACTTATCTTATCTAAGATATTCCAAGCCGCAGTTGCGATAGGGCTATGGCTACTCCGTGCTCGCCGTGCGAATGAAGGGTTTTCGAAGTCTCCTTTCCAGGCGTGGAATATTGTGATCGCGCTGTGGCTTTTTCAATGCGTACTCCTCATCGTTTTACCTTGGTATGTGCACCGCTGTCCGATAAATCCTTACGATAACAAGCTGGCATATTAGGGTGCCACCAGAAGATGGACGCGCAGATGTTTCCTTCTGGTATGCGACGTGCGTAACTCTCCCTTCCTCTTATGGCCGTGCGACGGCGTCGTGGTGGTGGTGCTGACCTCGTTTTGTTGGAGTAGTTACTGCGTTGTGGGCGTTGTCCTGCTTCTGGTACGTGGTATTTTTGATCACACTACTAGATCGGATCGTGACAAAGCCCTTTGGTCAGCTCTGCGCTGTGTATTACTACGTTTGGATTGTTTTGCTGCCCAAAATTGGCGGGTATCAGATTATTGAAGAGGTTGTGGATTTAGGTGGGGGTGCCCTCACATCGCAGCTGGTACGCAAGCATAAGGCTCGATTGCCTGAGGAACGCCCCCTTCTTGCGTCTCATCGTGACTGATCATTGCGTAATGCCTATTTATTTGCAATGTGACATTATCCGTGCTAGACTACGCATTGTTAGACAAGGACGATGACAAGTTTACGTAGAGAATTGGGTTGAGAGTATAAGTAACTGCATGGAGGAAAGATGGTCGGGATTGTGTCAGACTCGGATGTCTTTCTTGCAGCACACAGCCCAGTCATGATGCCAGGCAAAGTCATCGAATCCCAGAACTCATCAGACACCACGTTGTGTCATGATTCATAATGTTCTGGCGTGGCAGTGTGACTTGCAGCATGGAAGAGCCTGGTCAATATGATACTTCTGGGTCCGAGTCTGCCCGTTTTATTTCTCTCTCACCTTCCGGCTCTCACTCATGTCGCCTGCCGATCCATCCCTTGCCGTGGCAACGGCCCTCACTGCCAGTGATGTCGAGGTACAATATTCAAGTTCCTCCGAGTCCTCTAGTATTGGAGTTGCAGTGCCCGGACCAGTGAACACTGGATGTGCTCCTGTGGAGAAAGTGAGCGCCTTTTCTCCGAAGTATTGGTACCAGGCACTAACAGAGCTGCCTGTTACCTGAAGGTCAACCCACTGGGTCTTGAAGTAACCCTGTTATCTGCGGTGATGCTTAACTTCGGAGAACTGCTCGGATCCGGCATCTTCTCCGTCCCAGGGGTCGTCTTGGGTTCTGTTGGTTCCGTCGGCCTCTCTCTGTCTTTCTGGGCCATTTCCCCAATGTTTGCGCTAGGTATGTGTCTCTTGTTCGCGGACGCTATCTTACACCTCCTATTGATATACTTTCTTCACAGCTGCGCTGCTTTCCTACACCGAACTTGCCAGCTTCTTCCCTGGACGGTCTGGTGCAGAGGTCGTATTTCTCGAGCAGGCCTACCCTCGCCCAAGATTCTTCGTTCCGGCTACGTTTGCAATTATCACTGTGCTTCTCTCGTGCATGTATTCTCTGAGCTAACATCCATCTCTGCTTGGCTACATTAACCCTACTCGTAACCAGATTTAGTGCCACCAATTCTGTCATATTCGCACAATATACTCTGTCCTTCTTCAATCTTCCAGTCACAGGGTTCAATCAAACTGCACTCGCTGTGGGTGTTGTCACGTTTAGCTTATCAGGTAATGATCCAAAGCAATCTTCCGCATGCTTTTCTCACTTCAAGCTGGTTCTAGTTGTCGCCATTTCCACCAAATGGTCACTAAGAGTCGTGAACGCATTAAGTATATTCAAGGTCCTATCTTTGGTATTGTCAGTGCTTTCGAGTCTTCATGTTGCCCCAAATCAGGTTCGATGACTATTCACAGCGTGGCTGCCACAGGTGTTGCCGTTCTGACAGGTCTCACACACATTTCTGACCCGTTTGCGAACTTCCAAAATTGTTGGCAAGGCGGCACCACAAATCCCAATGCTCTCGCAACCGCTCTTGTAAAGACAAATTACGCATATGTCGGCTGGTCTAACGCTTTTAATGTACTTGGAGAAGTAAACGGTTCCAGCCCTGTGCGCACTGTTCGAAATGCCGGGTTCATCTCTCTTGGAATCGTAACAATGCTCTTTCTCACCGTGAATTTCGCATATATCGCTGCCGTACCTCTTGAAGAAATTAAACATTCGGGGCAACTTGTGGGACTTCTATTTTTCCAGCATGTATTCGGTATGCACTGGGCATCGAAGATTCTTCCAGTTCTGGTTGCATTGAGCTGTGTGGGCAACATTGTGAGTGTGACCTGGCCTACATCTTATCTTCCCGTGCTGACCTCGTCGTCCGGTTTACAGATCGCGGTTGTAGGTGGCTAGGGCATCACATCCGTCATTAGTAGTGTGTGACATCATCCCAGGCGATTGGCCAGACGCGTGTCTTGCGCGAAGTGGCCCGTCAGGGCCTCCTCCCTTGTCCTACCTTCTTTGCATCTACTCGGCCTTTCGGGACGCCTCTTGGACCCATCATGCTCAAATACGCATTCACTGTCCTTGTCATATGTGCCCTACCCGCGCGCGACGCGTTCAACTTCCTTGTTGACCTCGCGTCTTATCCACACCTGGTACTTCCCAACATATGAATCGCTCGGATAAAGGGGTACTCACTGACCTTATTTAAGGTTTTCCATGTCGCAACAGCGATAGGGCTATGGCTGCTCCGTGCCCGCCGTGCAAGTGAAGGGTTGTCGAAGTCTCTTTTCCAGGTGTGGAACGTTGTGATCGCGCTGTGGCTTTTTCAATGCGTATTCCTCCTCGTTATGCCCTGGTATGTCCACCGTCTCCCAATAAGTCCATATGAGGTTAACAGACCGGCGCTGCATGTCAGGGTACCACCCGAAGATGGGCATGCGGATGTTTCCTTCTGGTATGCGACGTGCGTGACTCTCTCTTCCTCTTGTCGCCGCGCGAAGTGGTGGTGCTGACGTTGTTTTTTTGGAGTAGGTACTGCGTTGTGGGCGTTGTCCTGCTCCTCGTACGTGATCCTTTGAGCGCACACTACTTGGTCGTGACAAAGACGCCTTTTGGTCAGCTCTGCGCCTTGTATTACTACGTTTGGATTGTTCTGCTACCCAAGGTTGGTAGGTATGATATCATTGAAGAGGTTGTGGATTTAGGTGGAGGTGCCCTCACATCGCGGCTGGTACGCAAGTACACGGGCCGATTGCCTGAGGAGCGCCCCCTCCTTGCATCTGCTCACCATGATTAATGACCGGCTAAGACCCCCTTGTTAGAGTGACTTTGTATGCGCTAGACTACATGTCACCATACAAGCAAGATGGCAAGCTACTTAGAGAGCTGGTACTATACAATTGATGCTACTAAAATGAGGTTGTTGGGTCGGATATCTTGGCTCTCTTAAGCGCGGGACCTTCATCATCTAGATCCAAAGATTCTGCTAAGGCGCTTTCCTTCCTTCATTATTCCATCTTCGTGAGCACTTGTATGAAATTCCATATGCGCGGAGACTTACCCCTCTAGCGAGGCTCTTCACCTTGATGGTGCGTTCCCTGTCGTCCACCTGTTTGTAGATTCGGAGGCGTTCGACTTCTTCCATCTTCTCGCGAAGCATCTCGGTCGTCTCACGCGCATGTCTGCGACTCGCCTCGAGCACCTCCCCCGCCGCACGTAGGCTTGCCTGTCTGCGTTCATTTTCCGTGCGAGCGGCGAGAAGCTCCATTTCCGCTTTGTGCGCGCCACTCAGCGCTCGGGAGTGCCACGAGTGGGATACAGCCTCCTCCTAGCGTGTCGCCAAGTAAAAAAACCACCCGTTTATGGGTATGCGCTAGGAAATGGGTTTTACCTTGATAGAATCCTTTTGGAGTTTCTGGATCTCTGCCAGCTCTTTGAGCGCGACGTGCAGAGCGGCCCTCTCCGCTTTGGCCTCGCTCTTTATGATTTTTGATAGCTTTCGGCCGACGCCATCGTCTGCGGGCGCATGCAGGCTCGGGGCCACGATAGGAGGCTCGTTCGTCGCAGTTGTGGCGCCGTTCGCGAATGCGCCGCCGATGCCGATGCCGATGTCGAGGGCGCGATCTGTGCGTGTGCCACGCAAGCCTTCCGCAGTTCCGAGTCGGCCGCTCACTGGCACGTCGGAGACCCCGAGAGTACGGAAGTTCAAGTTCTCCCGAGGTGCGTTAGAAATGGGGGACTGTCCGTTTGAGCGGCTAGCCGACGTATCCGCTGTGGTGGTAAGTTGCTGCCGAGAAGGCCGGAATAGCCCGGGGAGAGGAGAGCAGGAGGATTCGGGACCGATGGTAGGCTGCGCGCCGGCAAGACCAGTACTAGTAGTAGGCTGTCGATGTGCGTCTACACCTACTTCGGGTCCACCTCGATTCATCGACCCGGCGTCCGCGTTTCCGGACGTCCTGCTCGTTTGATGATGGTGACCATGTGCACCTGCACCCGCCCCCTCGGCCCACGCCTGGTGTCGGTCGGTGATTGGTTTAATATCATTGCCCAAATGAAGAACGGAATCGGGAGATGGCCCGCCGGGGAGGGTCTCCTGGGCCAAAGTATCACTCGTCCAAGTCGTTGCCGAGCGATCACCTGAGAAGAGCTTGAACATCTGGCAACACGTGTATCTATGCTAGTGAGTCAAGGTTTAAGAGCGGGTGGGTGCGAAATAATAGGGTATGCAGAAGAGCAGGCAAGGCATGGCACGAATTAGGATCTGGGCGATGTCTGTCGGGGCGTACCAGTACTGGCCTGGGCTGGCAGCCGATGACGGTCATGAACAGTTAGGCATCAGATTAAACCCATCCCCGCAACAGAGCCCCGGGAGATGGCGGCGGCGGAGATATTGACATCACATCTTGCGCTTCCAGTGAAACAGCCTCGGACACATTGCTTGAATAGGTATCAACCGTCTTTATTCTCTCTGCGGAGAAAAATGGTTCTTATTCAGTCCACAACTACCGAGGTGGTGTCTAGTCTCGTACGATACCCAGACCGAAATTCAGCGCGCGGGCGCGGCGCACTCTCTAGATATCACCGAAGATATCTCGTCCCTCGTCGACCAAGACCACAGAACGGTCTATGTATATGGCTTTCACGGCTTCTTTCTCCCTCCACTTCTTCAAAGACGAGGACGAAGAAACAGGTTCCAGGGTATATTCCACGCTAAGAGCCGACAATGCGCCGCCATATGCGTGTGAAATGCCTTGGTTTCGTCCATTAGCTTTTCACTTTATATTATATGAACGACAGATTACGTGCTTACCAGTGTCAATAATAATAATTTTTCCATTGCAACGCGATACAATTTCCTGCAATGAATGGGAAACCTTACTTCTCCGTTGTGCTGAGGGAGAAATGCGGCGCACCTCGAAATTGGGTGTGTGGCCCATTATCATCCTCCTAGTTCCTGTCTTTTCTAGAACCGCGTCAACTTCCCGACACACATTTTCCTCGTCATCTTGTGCCCATCCGCGATACCATAAAGGGCCATCTGACCCATATAGCTCTTTCTCCCTGGAGGTTGCGCTTGATGGCAAACCAGGGTATGGGTTCGGCGGGTGGGGTGGGGGCTGTTTTCGGTGTTGCAACTTGCGCAACAGTGAGCGTCCAATAGCATTTATGGTGGAAGGGAACGGAGAGAGATGTGGATAGTTGGGCGCGAGCCCTCCATGAACAAAGGAATAAGCGGCATGGGAGAGTGGTGTGGGTAAGCGGCTGGCCAGGGAGCCATCTAAGGGAGGAAAGTCATCATTTGGTTCACCAAGAGACGGGTGAAGAGGAAGGCGAGAGGTCGTCGTATAATTTGCAGCCCAAGCACGACCAATGCGGCCAGTGGAAAGCATAGCCTGCCGTTCAGCGACACCGCCAAACGTCTTGATCTCGCTCTGGTGGACGTATCTATGCTAACTCTTCAGAAGACGGTGTTTAAAAGTCGAACGAACAAGTCACCTCCAGTCACCTAAACAGGCAGACAAATTATGAATCAAGGGGTTGTACATGGTCAGATCCAACGGAGCACTCACCAATTGCGTTCATCCATTCATGATTCCCCAGATGAGATAGCACTTGCCCCCCAAAACTCTGAGCCTGCGAACGCAAGTCCTCCATCCAATCAAACAGTTTTATCGTATCGTCACCACTGGGAATCTTTCCTCAGCAATGGGAGTTGGTATTGAACCTTGGAACAAACCGATCAATGATGTCTCCCGTTTGTACGAAGATGTCTACTTCGCCTGACCACCTGCCGTTTGAGTCAACGACCTGGGCCATTTCAAGGACTTCCTGTGCGTTTCCGATGTCCCCATGTAGATCACCCACGGCAACGATCCGGGTAGAGCGTCGTATGTGGTCATTTGTGAGAGGGACGTGCGATCGGTAGTTACGTGAGTAGAACACCAGGTAGAGGAGGCTTGCAAAAAAGATGAAACCGAGGCCTTGACGAAAGCCAGGCATATTAGGAATAGTGACTGGGTGTGGATGATTGATGGGGGTTGGCAAGCCGCCTGGCCAGCGCCAGCGTCCGTGTCTGCGAGGCTGCGCGCTGAACCTTAGAGGCCTCAAGGCAACTTCCCAGTGACTGACCGCACTTTTGGCCCGGTTGTCAGGTTTTCTGCGCTATCATGGGACCTGAATTTGTGGCTTTCAAGCTGGCCGCAAAATGCAAATAAAAAAAGAGAGAATTGCATTGTCCGGGAATCGAACCCGGGGCGGATCGACATATCAGCCTCTGAGTGGCAACGATCCAGGTTACCACTACCCCAACAATGCATGTTTTCATATATTGAGACTTTTGTGAACAATGTTTTGCTCCTCGACACTTGCTGTTACCTCCGGCCCGTCTCAGCTTACAGACCCTCGCAGACCCTCGACAAGACAAATCGTGCTTCGGGCACCGAATCAGATTCACTAGTAGACGACTAATATGACGCTCACTTGGCCCTCTCCTCATGGATGATTCTGTCTTAAAGAAATTACAGCCCTGATTGTATTTGCACCTCATGGCCTTGTAATTGTAACTCCAATTCCGACCGATACACAGATTAGGAATCCCTGTGTCAGCAACGTGTGAGTTTTTGTCCAAGCATTTTCAGGTCCGCCGGACAATGCGTCATGCGGTTTACGCTTCGCCTTCGCAAGGACATGAGATTGCGCTCGGCTTATCCTCGTCACTCACCCGTGATGTCAGATTCTTAATCACGACCTTATCCCTCTCGCAAATCGAGGACTCCCTCCCTCACTAGCTCCCTCACCATCATTATGGCCCGTCCATTCCCACAACCTGGTTACATCGAAGACGCGAAAAGACGTGTGCGTGTACTGTTTGACGGTCAGTACATCGTCGACACATACAAGGCAAAGCTAGCGTGAGTTTACAGTTGGGCCACTACTGCCCAGATGGATATTGACGCAGAACAACTTAGCTGGGAGCATCCATACTACCCGACATATTTCTTTCACGGATCCGATGTGCCTCAAAGGTTCCTACGGAATCCAAAAGAAAGCGAAAATTACACCACGTATGACCTCGTCGTAAAGGAACGAATAGCCGCAGGAGCAGTCACTGTTCCCAAGAATGGGAAGTTCAAGGATCTCGTCAAAATAGCCTTTGACAAGGTAGACGCTTGGCTAGAGGAGGATGACGAAATCCATGTCCACCCGAAGGACCCTTACAAGGTACGAGCACCATCAACTCATGTAGTTTCCAGGCTGAAGTGGCCGAATATCCCAGAGAATCGACATCCACCAGTCGTCTCGCCACGTCCGCATTGAGATCGACGGTGTTGAAGTGGCCAACACGACCAAGCCTCGTCTTCTCTCCGAGACTGCTCTTCCTGTCAGAACTTACATTCCCAAGGGAGACGTGCGACTTGATCTCCTTTCCCATTCCGAGTTGACGACTGGTTGCCCGTACAAGGTGATCCCTTCTTCCGCTTTTTGCGAAACGACCCTGACTAGAAAGCGATTCAGGGTGTGGCAAACTACTATGACATAAACCTACCTTCTGGGAAGGGAAAGAAGGAAGGCCTTGCGTGGTGGTACCGCACAGCCTATCCGGAGGCAGCGGACATAAAGGGCTGCATTGCATTCCTCGACGAAAAGGTGGACGTATTCGTCGATGGAAAGTTGGTGGAAAGACCCCAGACCTTGTTTTCTACTTCTCTTGTTCACCGGGAGCGCGACCACCCTAAACTTTAGCTGCTTGATCCATTGTCGTGACGTTGAATGTAGATTGTAAAGGACGCGTCCAAATACTGCCCAATACTCGATATGATTCCGATTTTGCTGCAAGGAAACCGAGACTTTTAGTCCCGATTGCATTGCTGACGGTCAGACTTTTCAGCCATGCAAGTCTGGCAGGGTCACACTCTGCTGTCTGGTTTGATTGCGAATCCTGGTCTCATTAGACTGCGGCGGATGTGTTCTCGACAGAATACCTCACTCATGCACCTCCTCAGAGAGATCCTTCTCGTCACAGTGTTTCTGGAACCGACGTTCTCAGTACTTGCAGCCGAGTCAGAGTCTCCCCTCACCGCTCTCGGGAGACCGTGCTCAATCTCCTCCAACCGCCTCGACCCTCGCACGAGGCGGTTCATAAGCGACTGTGACGTCCAGACGTTCTGCTCGGGCACCATAAACGGGACCTGTGTCCCACGCCAGTGCCGGCGTGAAGAGTTTCCGGTTGGTTATCGCGCAAATCGGACGGCACCAGCGTTGTGTCCTGTGGGGAGCTTCTGCCCAGACGAGGGCGACGCGTGCCGCAGACTCGTCGCCGTCGGTCAGCCATGTCAGTTCAATCGCGACGACCAATGCGCACCGTCGAATATCCCCGGGCTGACCAACTTTCACGACCTTGACGGGTCTATATGTCTGCGCTCTATCTGCACGTAAGTTCTCGGCCTTTCGCTGGTTGTGCCGGCATAACGAACCTTGTATGTGGTTGATCGGTGATTCTCTTCAAAGCTACGCCAATGTGACCGAGAAGCAGCCTTGTATATTTGAGCTCAGCACGTATCCTGGCATAGACGCCTCTGGGCTGGAATATGTGAACACGATCGTACGTGACAATTGTCAAACGGCTCGGTTTTTCTGCAATACGACAACTCAAGTGTGCGAGCCACTGCGAACGGTTGGGCAACCGTGTCGATATCACCGAGACTGCAAATCTGTGCGTCTCGGCCTTTTTTGCAATGTTCAGACGCTGAGGCAGACCCAGTATACATGCTTCCGAAATGTATGCGCTAGCCCACCTGAAGAGCCCTTTCAAGTTGCATTGTGGCACTATGCAGTGACTACGCTCGCCGTTTTCCTAGGTATCTTTTTCCTTCTTCGCTTCATAAAGATGTCCTTTGTCGATTCGTGGATGAACTCCGCAGCCATGGCAGCTATTTGCATTATGTTGGTGATGATTCACCGCCGGCATCGCTTGAAACATTATCAAGAGATCTCCGATTACTGTGACGAACAACTACGGCACGTGTTTAGTTGACTGGCATGCTCAATGGCCCATTTACTTAAGATCAAGCAGGCTCCGGCAGTCAGCCTTCGGGTTGAGGGTGCAAGGTGGAAGGAACGACTAGACCAAGTTAATAGACCCAGCACATGAACTCTTGTTCTCGTAAGAGCGGAGTCCGTATCAGAGACCATGATAATGTTAACTTGACGACGGAGAGCTCTCAACAGCAACTTCAGCACTCAGCCGGGATATCTCAGAGAATGCTGTTTTGAGGAGTTCCAGGTCAGAGTCGAGCGATTCTGCCCGGCTCTTCATCTATGACACATAAGAGTAGCCGAGTCAGTGTACGACCAATGAACTTACAGACGAGATGGTATCAGTAGCATCGATGAGTTCGTGATGATGGTTATAGACCAGAGATTGCCGTTCGCTGTCGAGCTGCCTCATCTCTGGGTAGGGCGCATGTAAGGGTTGCTGTGTGGTAAAAGCATTGCTCGACAACTCGCCTGTCAGCAGATCATTCTCCTTCTTCAGCAATGTCGTGAGTGATGCCGTGGTAATGAGCTGATCGTAATACGCCTTTGCGTCGAATGCTGGCGAGTCTGCAATCTTGTTAGCCTAGCGCGGGTTATTTCTCGAGGAGCGCTAACCAAAGTCCATTGGGTCCATTGCTCGTCCGGTCGGGGGTGGTGGCGTGACGCTTAACCCGTAGTGCTTTCGAAGCAAATCCATCGCCCTTGTCTTTGAGCGTTCCGGGGTGGGGCTTGCTGGAGAACCAACAACTTGGATGACGGGTCGTGGAGACGCATTGGGTATGGTTGTAGATCGTTGAGGGCCGGATGGCTGAGGGGCAGAATCAGGACGTAGAGGAGATGAAAGGGTCTTGTTCGAAGATCTCGGCCTGGGCGGTGTGGTTGAAGTAGGCGAATGTGACATGACGGGTAACAGGAAGGGAGTACAGTGAGACCCCTCGTGACTACAGTGAGGGCGGAAATTTCCGGCCACTCAACCACTGGGGCCGATCTAATCTAATCGAACACATACACACTTACTGAAGTAGCAGTGACATCACATTGAGGTGGATCAAAGCCTGAGTTGTCAGGAGTCAGAAACATTGAAGTCACTGAGCAGATCACGCAGGCACTCAAAAGGTAGCTATGTTGCCATACGTAATCAGCGTGATGGGATGGAATTGACGCGTCATCATGGTGCTGGGGCTGGCGAAGGAGAAACTGCAACTGCAACTTCTACACTCCACCGAGTGGGCTCGTGCAAGCGCGCGTGTACTATTGACATCCGGACGCGTTCCAAGCCGTTGTGGGTAGGGTGCGTATTACTGATCTGAAGCCTGCAAAAGGATACCCTACAGTGCCCTCGCGCCGAAAGCGGTGTTCACCCCACAACCATCGGACTCGTCACTGAGCGTTCCGTGCTCTCGGAAGGCGCAGGATCGAGCCCATCCCAACCCGAAGCAAAGCCAAATAATAAAAAAGGGAGACGTCCTATTGTCGCGATTGAATGGCTCGGCTCGCCCCTGGCCGGCTCAAGTTGCGCGAATCAAGGCCAGTGTCTGAAGAATCTCAACGCATCAGGCAATGATGTGGTTCAAAATCCACGTCTGCTGGATGATTATCAAAATACCAGTGGTATGATACGAAGCTCCACGACATGAGGGTTCCGCATGAACTTAGGCTTGTGATCACAAGGGCATGAGGCATAACGCCCCCAACTATCTGCGTCCCCAACGCGGACTGTAGGGAATGCAGCAGGCACGAGGTGAGCACCGCCTTTTGGGAAAACGTGGGAACGACGAACACTCAGCGCGCTGTAGGTCTAACGGCCCGATCTGTCCCTTCCATCAAGGAGAAGCGAAGCAGAACCCGGGCCTGGTAGGCAGGGATGAGGAACGAAAAAACCTCATCAGGAAGGGATCGAGTTCGCGGAATGCAAGGTAGAGAAGTTCCAGGCTCAGATTTGTGCAGTTCATGGGAGTTGCATGTGTACAAGCTTGCTTGATGAACTTACGTACTACGTATTCAGTACTCACAGCCCTCAGGCTCAGAGACGCCCAGAGTGATGAACTACACATGCACCATCGCTAGTACACCAAACAAGTCTCTCCAATGGCAATTGTTTTATCGCGACACAGCTATCTCTCTCAAAAAATAAAAGGCCCTCCCTCGACGATTTCCCTGACCCCCACAGCTTTTCCCTCTTTCTCTTCTCATCCCCGTTCGTCCAGTCCCCTGACTCTACACAGTTCCGATGCCTTGGTCGAACAAGGTTTGCCGCGGTGTTCACAATGGCCGGACATCTTGTTGACACTCTACCAGAGTAATAGTGCGCGCCAGCAGGGAAACGGATTCTCTCGGCTTGCCCCAAATGCTCCTCAGATTTCTAGCAGCCACCTCTACGGAGAAGCTCCACAACCCGGACCGGCGCCCATTAGTAACTCGTCGGCCTTTTTGGACTCAGGCTTCCCCCATTCTCCGAGAGGTGGCTTCATTCAACCACCAAGAAACTACGCTCAGCATAGCGGCATCAGTCACCCTGGTGGTGTCCCTTTTCCAGGTGGCTTTCAACTACCGGGCAACACCACCTCGTCGAGTGTTATCGCCAGAACAGGCCGCGTCACTTCTCCAAATGGTTTCTCGCAGGCGCCCCCACCTGACCTGGGACAAGACGAGTACGCACGACTGTACACTACGTCATTCTTCCGCTGACATATCTCCCCTGAAGATGTTATACTTGGTTTCTCGCCGTGGACCAAGATCGAAATGGGCAATTATCCCATGAGGAACTGCGTATGTGCTCCCCCGTCTGAAATTCGCTCCGGGTTTAATTATTGTAACACAGGTAGCGCTCTTTTGAATGACCACGGTGAGGCTATTCTTTGTTGTCACTGCGAGGACTGAGCCTCATCCACCCCTTATCCCCAGGCTTGCCGTTCTCGGACAGTTCAGTGAGATATCTCATGAGACTATTTGTACGCACCAATCAGTCTTTCGGAATGCGACACCTCTGATGTATTTTATCAGGACTTGGATGGCAATGGTTCAGTCAGCTTCGAAGAGGTATGCGGATGCTACCTTATGTGTGCTTCGAAACTGACGTGCTATGTACAGTTTAAGTTTCTGTGGAAGTTCATGATTGTATGAGTCACAACACATACCCTTCCTTAATCCACTCACATTACCAATAGCGATGGAGGCGACTGTTTGTTGAGTTCGACGTGGACCGTGACGGGAGCATCAATGCTGATGAGCTGGCCGACGCTTTGGCCCAGCACAAGTAAACTGCTCTCAACCTTTCGGTTTTCCCTTGCTTATGGTGCCTTGTTCAGCTTTCATGTTGGCCGTCCTGTCCTTGACTTGATACTGAAGAAGTATGGTGAGTTTAGCAGCCGAATCCCCCACTTGCAATGGTCATACGAAGGGGTCTCATTACAGGGTCTACAACCCGGCAGTTTGGCCAAGAAATTCCTCGCCTACAAATAACTATGGATTGGTTCATCTGCGTGTGTATTACCATGGAGAAGATGTGGAAGCTGTACGATAATATATACCATACAGGGGATCAACCGCGGATAAGTAGAGACAAGTTCCTCGAGGCAGTGATATCACTTCCTTGATAGCGCCATGCGGTTTCTGGACGTGCCCATTTATACCTTTTTATACACGTGTTTGTTATCTAGTGCGACGTGAGCATCGCACCATCCAAAGTAGGTGCCCGCGGCAAGGCGGACACAATTTACGTTGGCCAGTGATAGATAGTACTTTATGTCTGCGATATGGGTGTGAGCACGCTTATAACCTGTACCACATAATACAGATCAGTCAGTCACTCGCCGGCAGTCGCCACTGGCACGTGACAACCACGGTCGGTAACCCGGGCCGCAATTAGAAGTACCACAGACGCGTCTCTGCCATGATGGCCGCGAGGAAGAATGACTGGATAATAGAAGACAGCGAAGAGGAAGACCAGCTCCATAGCCCGGAACTCGATGCTCGCCGGTCTGCCTCTCCTATCCTCCCAGGTGCGCATCCTCCAAGCTTGGGTTGGCCCTCGTGCCAGTGACATACCGTCCTTCGTGTCCCCATCAGAGGACGCCATCTCTAGCATAAAGTCATTCACGCAGATGCCTGCAGAGAAGACTTCCCACATTTCTTCGGTCGGAACTGACCTCCCGACGAGGTCAACAATCACGTCCTTCCCGCCTCCCCCTCACATCGACCTTTCTACAATTTCGCGATCGTCGAGTAAGAGCGGCACCAAACCGCGCCCCAGACCCATCTTTGGTCACACGAGCGTCGGCCCCTCGACAAACGCGTCCGTCAGCGACCCTATCTTGCCTCACACGCCGACTTCCGACCACAGGGACCACCAACTCACGATCATGACTTATTCTGATCCTACAGTAGTCAAAAACGCTACCGGGGCAACTGCCCCCATATTGGACGACTTTTCCCCAGACATCGCCGAGCGTGCCAAAATGCGCACGCGTAAGGCCACACAGCGGACTGTACAGTACGAGGAAGGAGTCATCGATATCACCGATGACGAACTTGCCACCACGCCTGTCCGAAAGCCGAAAGAAAGACTAAAACCACGCCCACTCAAACGTGTGATTCCAGCTGGAAACGATCCGCCACTGCTCTCTGACCCTGTGACTATCCCGTTGCCGAGCTCAAGTCCGCGATTGCCTCCTTCGGATCCTTTCCCTGCAAGTCCATTGATCAACTCTACTCCACAACCAGATGCTCCTGATGAAAATGCTGCACCGGACCCTCTGCCCCCCGAAAGCCCCATACAACCAAGGAAACGGAAACGCGTTGGTCGTCACCAATCGCCCAAAGACGATCCCCCTAGTTCGAATTGTCCACCCGCTGTTCAAGCTAGTGTCACGCCACGTCAATTAGATCCCTCGCCACCTCCGGAGGGCGACCTCGACCCTACGAATGCCAAGAACCTCGGCCGGACACGAAACGCCGATAACGATAGCGAGGACGAATATGGGGTGAAGAAAACGCCTAAGAAAATCAAGAGCTCGAAAAATGCAGAGAAGGACGATGACAGCGCAACTACCAGGTTAGGAAATAGCGGGGCCGAGAAACCCAGGAAAGCGGTTGTAGAGGTTGTCATCACGTCACCGCGCCGTGCTGACAGTAAGAAGGTCAAATCGAGCAAGGGTAGAAGAAGCCTGAAGCCCGTGGACGATGAAGGCGCACATGCCCCTGAACAGACGTCTGACGACGAAGACGAACTGATACTGGCTCCAAAAAGGCAGCGGTCGTCTACGGCGAGATCTCACAAGGGAAAGCAAAAAGCAAGAGAACCTCGCTCCGCAGATGACAACGCCCTTTCAGAAATTAGATCTGGCGACGAACAGATAAGAGGCGAGGAGGAAGACGGACCCGTAGAAGATGAGCGCCATGCCAAACGCGTATCGACATCCAGCGCCAACGTCGACCCCCAGTCTAGGTCCCGCGCAGCCAATGTCGAAACACAGGCACATCCCCAGGTCGGCTTCATGTCA
>Ga0209488_10001617_pt1 | contig 19188 bp, 23 predicted proteins | sample Rivendell_Oct201_8_FD_188349 | JGI IMG/M metagenome (GOLD analysis project Ga0209488, IMG submission 188349) | Vadose zone soil microbial communities from the Eel River Critical Zone Observatory, Northern California, USA -... | ecosystem: Environmental > Terrestrial > Soil > Vadose zone >...
GGGGGGGGTGGGGGAGGGGGAACCCAAGGTTCAACTATGGAGGGGGGAGGTGAGGGTGGTTTCGGGGGCCTCAAGGGCTGGGAAGGAGGAGGATCTGTGACCCAGATTCGAGGAGGTGGCGTAGAAGGAGGGGACGGCGGCGGACGAGAAGGAGGGGATTGACAAGGCGGAGATCCGGTTTTTGTCACAGAAGACGGGGGCTTTTCCGTTTTTGGCTGGGACGCGGGCGAAGTAGCGGGGCTAATGAGAGGAACGAGGCCAATAGGCACAGCTTTCAGAAAGTGTGTACGGGGAACCCCGCGAGCGTCCAACTCTGGAAGGTCTGGGTCGTCGAGTGGCTGAGCGGCATGAGGGAGCGAACGCTGAATCTCTTTAAGCTCCAGCATGTCCCTTGTAAAGCCCGGTGTCAGGTATGTGCCAGGTGGAGAGAAAAGCACACGACAGGAAAAAAAAAAGGGGGTACCACGAGTAAACGATGGGGAAAACATGACTACAGAACCAGATAACAAGTTGTGTAGTTGGCGTGATAGTTGTAGTGGAATGAAGATAAGCAATGGGGGGCTTTTGTTGACTCACTGGTATGTCAACCTTGGAGTGACCTCGGCTGGCGAGCGATCCCACTCGTCGGCAACAAAAATTTTGTCGACAAGTTCAGAGCAAAAGTGAACGCATCTACGACTGAGGCAGACGTCTGAAAGTGACGATGGCGGACGTCTCTTTGCGGCGAGGGACGGTGTTTCTGGGGGGATGAGGGGCGGGGTAGGACCGCGAGTGGGAGGTGGGGTAGCGATGCTACTTGAGTCTGAGGGAGAGGGGGAGGGGGAGGGGTGCTTAAGGCAGCCTCGCATGAGTGTATGCAGGTTCAGTAACAAGTTGGTAGAGTTGTAAAGGTCAAGTCAAGCGACTCAAAGAAAAGGACCTGCACCGGGGCGGTGCGACCGGCCGACCGTCTCGGCCGCGTGGCGTCAAAACTGTCAACCATAGGCGTCTCTTTCCATTTCTAGAATACACACGCCCAGGCTGGGCCGCGCCACTAGTCCTGTGGCTGCTCTCATTTCGCAAAATCCCCTCCTATCATGTCCATGGAAAACCAATTTATCCAAAAGGTACATGTTCCCCCAATTTCTCCTTGTTTCCCCCTTCGAGGTTCATCGCTTGCCCGCGTGATACCACTCCGGCGTGTTGCGCGTATTGGTCAGGTTACCCAATCCCCTGTATTAAAGGAAATCGGTGACCCTCGACATCACCGTTCGCCCAGAAAGGAGGCAACCGTTCAAATCCGGTCGATCACGGACGGGAACGCCCTGCAAAGGTTGGGCATGTAAGCCAGAACGGACCAACGAGTTTTACTCACCCAAGCACCACCGAGCTCGTAATGATGAGCGCCCAAACTGGTGGCAACCACCTGTACTCTGCCCTTTTGAGCGCTTGTTGCGTGTCTCAGATTCACACTCACGTAGACAAATTGAAGTTTCCGGCCTGAAATACAGCCCATAGGACGTAACCAACCACCGCGCTCTCCACAAAAGATGCAGCGAGGGTGGTGACCAGGAACGCCAGTAGCGTGAACAACGCATAGGTGAGCCGCGAACGACGCAAGTGTTTCCGTAGCTGCGGAGCGCGCAGCTCTCCGTCGTCAACGGTCTCGGACTGTCCGGGAAGAAGCGATTCAGGGGATTGCACAGACGTCAAGGGTGTCAACGGGATCATAGAGTTCGACGGGGGTGCCGGTTGCGGTGCAGGATCGCGAGTGAAAGATGCCGAAGTGAATCCGTTCTTGTCGCGTTGAGCCGGGTAGATGACATTGAAACAGGCAATGCCGCCCGTGATTAAAGAAAACAGCGAATGAAAGACTAGCGTCCAGTAAAATGTGAAACGGAATACGTCTATGCGTTTCCGAATGGTGTGTCAGTTATGAGAGAATGTAACCAGCGGGCAGCATACCTCCAGCGTGTGTGAGGTAACGTCCTCCTGGCTGAATAGGGGGACGGTGCTCGAGGTTATGAAACTCGAGGAAAGGATCATACAGAGAAGGCCACGTAGGGGCAAACTGTTCTGTCTGATTCCGTGTCGCAACCATACACGCCTTGGCCGTTACTGACACCCCTCAACCTCGATAGAGGCAAAGCTCATCACGTGCTCACCTTGGCTGCACGTGACTCATATTACAGTCATCTCAGGCTCCTCTCGCGCATGTACATTTCACTTAAACCTCGAATATCAGGATATTTTACATTCCAGGATAGAGGACAACACAGTTCTCGAAATTCATGCCGAGCGTTCCACTTGACTCAATAATGGAAGCAGAGCTAGCGAATAGTGGCACCTGTTCCCAGATACTACCTTCCTTAGGCAGCCGCCGCAAACCAACAACTGTGACGCGGTACTTCTCAACGCTAACTAAAGGCGATCTTGAGCATGGGCCATGGTGTGAATCTATTTGATCCACCCATTCATCATCCGTCCACATCTAGAAAAGGAAAAAGTCATGCTCGCAACGCGTTCCACCTCTGTGCTCCCGAAATGGTATTCCCGTGCAAATGGAAGGCGGAGCTCATTTCTGCGCACGACACACGATGCCCTGTCCGTCGCACCTCATCCTCACCCAACACAGCACGAGTCTCTCCTGCGTCTCCGACAACCGCATTTGAAGACCGCTAGGACCACATGTGGGCCCCGTCCTTGCTGCACCTTCCCCTCCTCCTCGCCCCCATCCGCAGATCCTCGCTCGTTCTAGTTTATTAATCCAGATCCGAAACTCGCGAAGCATTTGGCGGCTAGTCTAATGCTGTCTGTACAGCTCAACATGAAGGAATGAGAGATGCATAGGCAGCGCGCAGACTGATTGGAAGTCAACGTCATTGTGAGGTGCTGGCGACGGAGTTTGCGAAGCACGGTCACGGTGCTCCTCTGTCAGTCATCTATGCATTAGCTTTGCAGGGTCATTGAGGACGGCCCAGTATTTCCTACTTTGAGTGCTGGCCTGCGGGTTCAGTGTGATCATTGGTTGATTGGATCTGCTGAATTGCGAATAATCGTCGGTGCTATAACGAGCTAAGCCCGTGCGCCCGAGAGAGCTCTTGAGGCTGATGGCATGCAGTATGAGCAGGTAAAATGCCCACGTGATGAGAGACATCGCCGCGATCTGCAGTTGCAGCTGCGATCTTTGAGGATCCTCGCATTCATTCACTCAGACCAGGTCACGCAGTGCAAAGATCCGTTCCGCTCAAGATGGACCGCAGTCGTAGATCACAATCATGCATGTGCAGCGTGAGCCTCGGAGATAACATCTCCAACATTCTGGGTATTTGATGTTTTACTGACGTTTGAGGACAAAGAACTGCAACTCGAGGCCCGTGACTGGTCAAGGCAAGTGTTTTGTGCAAGGCTGCCCTGGCCATCTCTCTCGTCGGGCTCACCTCCGCCACCACCAGCAGGTCTTTGCGGGCAATGGTATGTGAAAGTTTTCGACCTGTGTCCGTGTGGGTCTGACTTGGGACGCAAACAACATCAGTGCAGATGGTAATGCAACGATAGGAAGGTAAGTCTTTCGTGTGCGTACAAAGACTTGACTACCAGTGGGACTCGGAGTCCAACGTGGCTAAACTCGAGGCTGTCTTGCGTGCGTATTTTCGCAAGACTTCGCAAGATGAACCCTCAACAACAGATCAACAGGATGCACTAACAGTTGAGGTGAGCAGGGGACAAAGCGAAATTGATGTTTCGTCGTGGCTTTCTGGCATGTTACGTGCACTTAGTGGGGGTCAGTTGGCCAATTTTCCAATTTTTGGATTGCTGACCCGCGGCGTCCCTCACCATCACATCTGATTTACAGCGCCTATAATCCTGGAAATTCCCAGTGGGAGCGCATTACATCAAGACGGTAAGCCATTATTTTCCAGCCGTTCCGGGAAGGAGACGCATTGGTATTGCAGTGGTGCAACAGTTCACTAACCAGTGGAAGCACCCAACTCAAGTACCGACTGTGATCAAGGCGAGGCTGTCTTGTCTCAGTGCGCGACGTTCGTCCTGTCTGATACAGGTCGTACTGGTAGCTCTGGAAGGTCTACGCAGACCAGTCTGTGATTGACAGATTCTCCAGCTATCAGCAAGTTTTTGGGCGTATTGGCCCTCCGCGGTACTGACTTCAAACACGTTGCTAGACGCGGGGTGGAGGTCAGCAGAGGCATCCCTGGTGGGAACACACGTCGCCGTTTTCATGGCACCATACGGGAATGCTACTTAGGGGACGACTCCTCCCAGAGCGCACTTTGCAGGCTGAGCACTTGCAACCTGTGCAGGATCATCCAGGTGCCACTCAAACGTGCATTTCGGCCAACTCTTCCTGTCACTCAGTCGCCCTCTTCCACAGAGCTCCTTCCAACTCGCCAGAGCGGGCCAACGCACAAATTTTGGGCGATTCGGAGCAGGCATTTATACATCTGCGACTTCATCAAAGGTCTGCTCGTATTGTGTATATATGTGGGAGCGAGGCGGTAATATTTCCAGGCCAACGACTATTCTGCCTGGAGCGCATCTCCAAACAAGGCAATGCTTCTTAACGATGTCGTGATGGGGAGGGCAATCAAGCTTACAATTACGAACACGAGCTTGACGCGGGTGCGGCGCCTGGATTCTTCGAGGTGTTTTCTTTGCCTTACACGCAGGATCGCCGCAGCCGCCGCCGGGATTCGATGCAGTGATCGGCGAACCTGGAGGGGATTTGAACTATGACGAATGCGTTGGTATGTGAAAAACAGTTAGAAATTATCTCTGTAACTGACACGGCATTACAGTGTATGATGTGAGCAGACATCAACTTGACGCACTTTTCAGGTCCGCTAATGAGAACGTCGAGAAGAACGACGCAATTCGCCCATCCTTCCTTATAATATATAGATAGGTTCATCGGCGATGACTCAGGGTTAGACCGCAAGTAGTTTCACATGTAGGGGAGCTTTCCCGAACTGTCACTTATTGATCCACCTACTGACTCCACAAATACCACAAAGTCGTGAGATCGTCCTCCTGTTGGCAGTGCTGTTGACATAGGCAGTGTCCGCCACACGTTGGAAATGTCACCATCTCACAGAGGGCATTGAGGCTGTCGACCATGCCTTCGTCTCCACCCGATCTTTCGTTTCTGGAAAGGAATCATGACGTTGCTGTCTTTCCTCTCCTAACATTACTGGACTCGGAGCTTACTGGTTGGGGACAAGTAGGAAGACAGCAGCAATGCAATACTGTGGATTCCGAATGTTGCCGGGACGATGTGGAGGACTGACATATCTTGACTCCAGACAGTGACGGCAGGCACGACAGCCATTTGTAGCTATTGCCCCACCGTGAATATCCCGGTGGTCCGAGGACCACAAGAAGGGTTATGGCGCAGATCGTGCCCGCCACGTGAGGAGAAAGGGCAAGGATGACATCCCTGACTGCTCACAGCCATAGAGAATCTATGCAAAAAGGGACACTTTGAATTCCTGAAGACATTGTGAGACATGTACGAAAGGGGTATCATACGTGGGGAGAGGAGCACCGATCTGCCCGTGGAGTATGGGAGTATGAGGCTTTCGGGAAAGTGCTCCAGGGGAGGACGACGACGAGGGCGGTAGCGTGCTCTTTAGGTCGTACGAGCTGCTTATGCCCCCCGTGCACTCTACAACGGACGCCAGCACCTTCGTCTCGACTGCTTGTGACGCTGACTTGGACGGTTTGTGTGATCCCGAGTTGCACTTTGAAGGTTTGTGGCTGCAAATGTTCCACTGGTCTGCGCAGGTTTTGATAGGCTTGTGCGCCAAGCAAAAGCAATGCTCAACTTCAAGTTGAACATTGACTGGCTGCCGTCTTGATGAGCCGGGGTCACGTGCCCTCAAATCGGTCAAATCGGTCCAAATCGGTCTTAAGACCCCCAATCGAGAAAACCCGACATGGGCCCGTCGAACGAGGATCATGCTCATCGACCCCCCATCAATTGGGACACCGACCCCGATGATGTCGACGAACCTCTCAATCCGATGCCTGTGGTGTTGGCCAACTCACCTAAGGACTCGCATGACCAACCCAACGACCGCAACAATCCCTCCTTTCCATTTTCGTCTGTTCACGTCACGCGCTCTCAAATCACCAAGTCCTCATCCCCCGTTCCTGTTTCTGTTGCACTCGACCCCTTTCGCTTTCCCGTTTCTGTTGCCGAGAAAGACTCGGTAATCTGTCGCTTGAACTTGCAGATCGAGCTCCTTGAGAGGGAAATTGCTCAGACGAAGGCCGAGCTGAGGGCAAGCAATGCCCACTGTACGCTGATGACCCGAGCAGCATCCGAGGTTATGACCAGCCTCGAAAACCAGAAGCGCAAGACCCGTCGATCCGCCAAGACGAGCGCACGCTATCTCACACAGAAGGCCACTGAAGACGCTGCCCGCAAGGTCCGAATCCGTTCAGAGATCGCAGCCAGGACATTTTCTGGTGTGTTGCTATCGTCGATTCTGACTCGATTTCTCATTCTTCCCAGATCCCCTGGCTTCATACAAGCGCAAGGACGATCTTATCGCACTCTCTGGTGCCCTTGGCCTCCAAATGACCGGAACTGTCACCAAGCTTGTGGCACAGATCAAGTCTCATCTCGCTGCAAATCCAGACATCCAGCAGGATCCCAGATTTTCTGGGCTCTTTCAACAGCGTCGACGGCAGCGGGTGGAACCTATTCATTAGACAGAATAGGCGGTAGCCTTGCACTTTTCACCCCATCCCCCCTGCCACTTTCTCTGACCGCGCGTTCAACGTAAATAAAGAGTCGGGATTTGAAGATTTCAGCTTGACATTCGTGACTGGCCGGCTGAGGGGTGGAACACGGTGCTATCCACGATACAACTCGCACGACAGTATATGCGTTATCTAATCTTGTTAGTACTTTCTTAAGCAATCTCAAATGCTTCCCTTCAATGCTCTGGCCAGAAGTAAGGATCTCCATCCCCCTCTATATTCGTGGGGAAAGGGTCTTGGCCCTGCTGTACGCTTTCCACCCAACGCATAACGGCGGTTGGCCTGACGTCTGCCTGACGCATTTTGTTTTCGAACAGGCGCTCGCGCGACCCGTGCTCGGGCTTGCCTCCCAGCTCCTCGTAAAAGATGCGACGCAGAAGCATCTGCTCGAGTCGGTCCCGCAGCTCCTTGTTGAAGCTGTCTGCGGTTTCGTCGGGTGGTGGCGCTGCGTCGGGTATCGGCGAACCATCGTCGACCTCGGGCCCGTCGAGCAATTGCGGAACGCGGGCAACTTCCCAGGACGGTTGGAGGGAGACGCACTCCCAGTCTACGATCCCAGTGATGCGATGGGTGGTAGGGTCGACGAGGATGTTATTGGAGGATATGTCGTCGTGATAAAGGGAGAACGTCTCGGCGCTGCTGGTTTGTGAAGGGAGGAAATCAGGAAGGATAGAGAGAAGGGCCTCGAAAGCTGCGATGGCATCTTCCAGATCCGAGATGTCATCCTCGTCATATTCGTCATCTGCGCTTGCAATACTCTTCCGAGTAGTGATCGAGGCGACGTGGAGACGCAGAAGGGAGGTTAGGTAACTGGAGGAAGTTTCGAATGGCCCGCGGTCGTGTTGTAGATGGACCCGATCTCCGTAAAAGAATGGGATGGTCACCACAGGGCCTACTGCGAATTCGGCGTCATCTGGGAGTGGAACGAAGCGCGTTTGTGATGAAAGGTGTTTGAACCAAGCAATTCGCTCCAACTCGGGTCTACTGGCCGAATACAAGTTTCCCATACGAGGGAACTTGAAGTTCGCCAGCTGCTTCACGTGTCCAGCGAGGGTTTTTGTTAACTGTACTCTCTCCTCCCACAGGAGAGATGGAGAGTCCCACAGTGATTTCAATGCGACACCTGGAAGTTTGCTCATCAAGATCCATTCGAAACCCAGTTCGCTCTCGGCAGAAGAGTCGAAGGCAACAACCCGCGGGACAGGTATAGATGTGTTTTTCCCGACAAACCGGAGTGTTGCAACTTCACTGGCTGTTTTGAAGTACGGGTGGACGGGAAGGCTGACACGCATAATGAAGGACTCGAGAGTGTTATCGGAATCATCAAGCGGACATAACAAGAATAACTTGTTGAAGGCGCCGGCGGAGAAGAAACTAATCTCGTAGCCCGAGGCTGTATCTGGCAAGTGACGAACTGCAGTAGCCTTTGCGACGGCTATATCGGGCTCGACTGTCCAGCTAGGGACAACGTCAAACAGTTCGTACTTCCACTCAAGCCCATGCTGAGGGGGCTTGTGTGACATTGCGGATGAAAGGCCAGGAGGAGAATGCGTCGAATTAATTAAGAAACCGAGGCATATGTGCCATGACCCTGCAAGTCACGTGTGTGGCGTTGCCTAAGTGGTTCACACCAACTTCCTCCTTGTAAGTTTCTTGTTCCGCGGGGTAATGCAGTTATCATATCAACTAACCTACTCACCACTGGCGGATAGCATCACATCATAGTCATCCCATTCAGACCATCGTTTGCATGACTCAGAAGAGCCGTGAGCCGTGGGGTAAATGTATCTGGGACAAATGCCCGAGTCGTAACCTGATGTCAGTTATTTTTCCAAGTACACACTACTAGCGTAGAGCCTAGACTTGCAAACATATCAACCGATGGTGCGAGACTCGGCTGTGATTGATTCTCCACTCCTTCATAGCTCAGCATGACAATTCGCCGGGTTGACGTAACCGGAATTATGATCGGCATAATCCCTGGCCTGGGCCTCTCAAAATGACGGCACCAAATGTTGCAAGTGGAGCGCGATGATGCGAATACCGGCATGTAAGTGCTTCTTGCAGTAGTCGCTCGGCTCTATCTGTATCCGGTGATCTCGACGGCAAAGAGGGGGGTGGGAGATTCTGGAGCGAGTTCAACCGTCGGCGACGAGCTGGACAGACCTGCCAGTGGGGATGCAGCTCTCGGAATTTTACGTCCACCCTGGTAAGTCGCAATAAACGAGACGATGGGATCTCAGGCTTATCATTACCACAGTCCTCGGGTCATCCTCTGTTTCCTTCCAAACGATATTGCTCCCGTTTCTACAATATCATCTTGTGGTTCTAGCAATTCTCTGTCCCATTGCTTTAGTACATTACTTTCTAGGGTCATTCAGTTCATTGTCATAGGAACTGTATAAATATATTCGCTATCTATTGTGTTTAAACGTTAGCCTACCCCAAATAGTATATCTTTAGGACGGCACTGAGCACCCAGAAGCCGAGAAGAGCGTCTCATGACCGCAAGAGCTCGAATGAGGTTTCCTGCGGGTATTCTGATGGAGCTGTTGCTGAGGCGTGCCAGAGTCAAGCTAAGCCGAGCCAATGAGGGGGTAAAAACCCCATACAGTCCTCTCTGGCATTACGCCGACACACGCGAGTTTATTCGCTAAGGGAATTGAGACAACTACACATAAGAGAGCCCACCGACGCACCAGCGAACAACTCTCTTCCATCACAAACCTCACTCACACGACATGGCTCCCAGTCTCAAGAAGGCACTCAAAGCATTCATAGACGAGATTCCCGAATCCAAACTGGAGAATTTCCCAGGAAAAGCTGGTACGCTCCACAATGATAGCAACTTCCGCTTGGATCTGCAGGGTGTAAGCGTGGTTATCCTCATAAGGATTATTGCCTACCCATGTGCTCTGCACAGGTTACCCAGACCGCGCACAATCTCCAAATCCAGGCCAACAACGGCGCGCCAAACACATCCGTTCGAAAAGTCGCGCCTCATTCTGTGGCTGCAGTCCTCAGGAATTTCACCAGCAAAGCAAAGGCGGATGATGTTCGGAAGGCATTGCACGAATCGGCGGAGAAGAACTCAACGGTGACTATATAAGGTCCCGGGTCTGCAAGCAAGGGGCACAACTGGTGGCGGTCTGGGATCTGAACACAGATTTTCAGGTCCCATTTTGTAAAGGTGTGTGTAAGTCGGTGTTGTACCAGGCTCGAACTGCAGGAATGTAGTATCAGTGAACAGTGATTCGCGTTGTACCTGAGCTGACAGCCCAAGTACTCCTAGAAGGGCATAGGTAAGTCTACTCGAGCTCGTAAGACTCGCAGTACAGCAACAGACCATGGCAAGGCTCGCTTAACCAATGTAGGGTAAGAATCTGTAGTGAAAGAGTATCATATCAAACTGTCCGTTATGAGAGCCACTCACCCACAAACCTTCTATCTCCGACCAGTCGAGACCCTGATATAGCTCTACACATATGAGATAGTTCTTTTCACCATTCTAGTTTTTAGGGTGTGCCATCGCGTGGCGGCTTGCGAACACTGCAGTGAGAGCAACAATGCTCGTGAGCCCACTATGCTGAACAGGTCATTCCGAGGCAGACATACCTGTTGACCGTCTTCGAGACATGGTGTCTCTGAGAACTCGGTGCACAAAGGGGACCTCTTACCCTGGAATATTGTAGGCGGTGGCGTTGCCCACGTTTGAGTCACACGGCGCATTTGCATTTGGCAGGTTGGCAAGAACTCGGGAAAGGATGACCCCATGATGTTGCTAAACAGTTTCCGGTGCACGCAGCGTAGAGAGAATGTCACCGCAAACGCAGCGGCAATGCCCATAATCGCGTGTATGATTACATGTAGTTGTACACGGCCAGTCGGGCCGTCATTCATGCTGAGTAATTGTCCGAGGCCAATCCTTTTTCCTTTTCTTACATGCGCGTCGGCCGATCCGAGTCCCTGCTCCTTTAGAATGAATCAAGCTCAAGACTATTGAACACCCCGCCTATCGGATTTGCTATCCTCGCCAAAGAGGAGTTTTCCTAAGACCTCTTTTAAGATGCAACCTGTGAATTGCCGCAGCAAGAAGTTTCTTGAGGCCTCCTTGAGGGCCCCTCCACGGCGACCTCAGCTGAGCAGCACAGTTGCGTCTCGGCTTCTTTAGAAAGACAAGCTTCGAGTTCCTCACAGCGGATGCAACTAATCTCGATCTTGGCGATTGGCCCTGACTCTATCGGCCGAATTACAATGGCATGCTTGCAACACACCTTTTGTATTGCATCAAACGGACCACGATATTTTCAGTCCACCCTCCGCGATCGTAACTGTGTTTAACACAGACCCCTCTGCTTTAAACCAAATTTGCGGGCTCACAGAAATAGGAATAGAGAGATGTAGATATCAAATTACTAATAAACCACCAGCTCCAGTCAGTCTCCAGGAAGTGGCGGATCGGATAGCATCGTCGGACTGTCGGACAACCGTGACAGTGGTGGATTGGGGTCGGTTATCCGGCAACGATGCCGTGAGCCAGGATGACTTCAACACCGGATCCAATTCCCCGAACGTATAAAATGGTATGTTTAGATTGTTGTAAATCGACACTCATCTCTCTCATATGCCTTTGACAGAAAAGGTTGTATCTAAGGACCCCAGTGACGTTCATGATGAGGCCAGCGGCCTTGCTTCTCCAACCACGGTAGATCAGGATCATCTCGTACCGCAGAATGGTACCAGTAATGATCAAGTCCTCACCGTTGATTGGGATGGTCCAGATGACCCAAAAAATCCGAGAAAGTATGTTCTGACATCGCCCTTTTGTGTTCGTCTCACCATCGGCACATGCATGTAGTTGGGGCTTCAGAAAGAAATGGGGAGCAACCGCCATTGTGTCTGCCTTCACTTTCATCAGCCCCGTCTCCTCCTCGATGATTGCTCCAGCTTCTGAGCAATTGGCAACACGCTTTGACATCCACAGCACTGTGCTGCTTGCGATGACCACCTCCATATTCATTCTTGGCTACGGTGGGTATCTGTTGTTCTGGCGTCCTGCACACGGCCTTCGCTCATCCCATTCTCTTGGGTCCGCTGTCGTCGTAGCTTTTGGGCCTTTATTCTTTGGCCCACTCAGCGAGATCTATGGGCGCACACACGTCTTACAGATCACCAACATGTTCTACCTCAGTATGTGTACTGCGCATTTTCCTGATATTAGCCAATGATTCGTTATTATACTCTAGTCTGGAATACGGCGTGCGGCTTTGCGACGAGCAAGAACCAACTTATCGCCTTTCGCTTCCTGGCGGGACTCGGTGGTTCAGCCCCACTTGTCATAGGTGGAGGCGTCATTGGCGATCTATTCGATGCAGATCATCGGGGACAGGCGATTGCTATTTACTCACTCGCCCCTCTCCTCGGGCCTTCCATCGGACCTGTCGCCGGTGCTTGGATCGCGGAGAAATCAACCTGGCGTTGGGTGGTGCGTCTCTGTTATATAAAACGACCTCAACGATTTTTCTGACATCGATGATAGTTCTGGTCAACATCCATCGTAGATGCTGTTATTCAAGGATTTGGCATACTCTTCCTCAAAGAAAGTGAATAAGTTTCATGGCTTACATAGGAATGTCGGGCTGATGGGACAATCATACTCTAGCATATTCACCTGTTCTCCTTGAGCGTAAAGCAGCGGCAATCCGTAAAACCATAGACGAAGAGGAAGCTACTGCGGTAAAGATTCACATCTCGATTGGCACCACCGACAGAGAGTGAGTCTACCCCATCTTGATATTAATTTTTGCTTATTCTTGGACAGTTGGAAGGCCATACTCAACAAAGGTCTCGTTCGCCCCTTCAGATTGTTTATGTACGAACCCATCGTGCAGCTCCTTGGTCTCTACATGGCCTTTCTATATGGCCTCCTTTATAGTATGCACTCAGAATCTCCTCGATGATCGCATCACGTCTGAAATGTTTCAGTATATATAACGACAATACCTACGATCTTCCGAGACGTGTATCACGACCGAGTGGGCGTTGCTGGCCTTCACTATCTCGCTCTTGGTGTGGGTCTTACGGTGGGATCACAAGCCAATGCAAGATTGATGGACAGGGTATATTCATCGTTGAAATCTCGCAATGGAGGAGTTGGACGACCCGAATTCCGACTGCGTGCGTATTAGTGTTGAGCTATTGTCTGCATGCAAACAATCATCTTCTCGTATGGCAGTTAACATCGTCCCTGGGACGATCCTCCTGCCAATCGGCATGTTGTTGACCGGCTGGACAGCACAAAAGCGTGTTTACTGGCTGGTGCCTGATGTTGTGGGTGATATGAATTACGCTCTTCAGTTCTCGGGGGTTACTGAGGAAACATCTACAGGGAATGGCACTTGTCGGGGCGGGCACTATTGTGTCATTCCAAAGCATCCAGGCGTACGTGATTGATTCGTTCACACTGCATGCTGCTTCTGGTGTGTTATCTCTCTCGGGGTCATTGGTCTATTGCCCACGCGCTCCTGCCTATTACAGCTCTTGCGGCCGTTTCATTCTTGCGCTCGTTGGCAGGCTTCGGTTTCCCATTATTTGCTCCAACGATGTATAACAAACTCGGGTACGGCAAGGGTGACAGTATTCTCGCCGCCATCGCAATTGTCATTGGATGTCCCGCGTGGGTATGAATTATTATCTGTTACGCACCTGTTTGACCTCGAGACGCAGACCATGGCTGTTCTGGTTCTATGGTGAGCGGATACGGAATGCAAGCCGTTTTGCTCGCAAGGGCAATCACTAGAATGGCCTATCCCGCCGATCCTAAACATCTCCTGCGATCGCGCGGGACTTTAAAGGATTACATCGGAAGGCACGGAAAGATGACTACCCCTCATTCGAGCCAAAATGGCACATTTTGGATACAAAACACGGTCGTTATCAATAATCGCTCGATCAAACTGTCCTCGCATGGAAAGGCACCGTTTCCGACTCGTCTGGAGGTCAAGCACTTGTTCGTTTCTGTATATTACATCACATAGTATCTCATAGACAAGCTTTGACCTCAGTAAACCAGCGTGCGTCTAGCACACGAGCCGACTGAGGTGGTCCCAATTACTGTAAATATGAAATACTAGCATCAGGAAACCTGCAACTTACTTGTTTGGAATCGTACGAGTTGAAAACTCGAAAACAAGCCTCTCTTTTTTTTCGAAACGTAGACAAGTAAAAAAGCTGATGGATATTTTCCTGATGAGTGGGCTAAAAGAGCATACAAGGTACACCGGCGAGATTGAAGTGCAAGTCCTAGTCACTCATCACGCCGGGACCGGAGCCCTCTTCGTGTTTTTTTTTTCATTGACTTTGATATGTGCATGACACCGTCGCGATGATCACGTGCATAGCCCACCTACACCTGTTACCATTCAGCCTACAGGACTAGTAAATGAAAAAGAGGAGTGAAAACCCGTACCTGTTCCCAGATACCTTCTACACCAACTCTCTCGACGCCTGGACCTCGGCAATCCAACGACTGCCCCGTGCCTTGGAGGCCAAGCAATGCGACCTCGACCAGGTCGTGCACTACAAGGCGCTCTCGGGCATGGAGCACGAGTTTCTTGTCGTCTACGCGAGCCATCGTTCGTCCGGCTCCAAAATTGTATTAGGCATCGACCGCAACGCAGAGGGGCTCGCTCAGGCTGCCGCCTCCGAGTCCCAGCAAGAATCATTATGCGCCATTGGCTCACCTTCCTCCTCTCTAGGGTCGTCAGCGCGATACCTCTCCGCGCTCATGCACATCGGGTCCTCGTCTCCCCCTTCCGAGTCACCCCCACCCCCATCCTCTTCCACTGGCAATGAGGAATCGTCTCCGCGCCTTGCGTACGATTCTGTGCAAGTCTCTCACGACGGCACACCCACACCCATCCTCGCTCAGAACGGACCCTGCGTCGCGCTCTCAACCCTCACCTTTCCGTCACTCCCCTGCCCGTCATCGTCAACTGCCGCGTCCGACTCCGCCTCGGGCTCGCATACCCAACGGCGCTGGCGCCGGCGCCCAACACTGCTGCACCTCTCGGTCCTCCTGCGCACGATCCGCACGCACTTCCCAGGCTACGCGCTCCTTCAGTACCAATGCTACTTTTTTGCGCGCACGACGTGTCTCGCCCTGATCGACCTCTTCGGCGGCGTCGAGACGGTGCTCGAGGAGGGGCAGCGAGCGGCGACGTGGCGTGGCGTGCACGTGTCCTTGTACTCGGCGGGGCGCGCCGCGTTACAGAATATGCTCCTCCTCCCGTTGGTCGAGTTCCCGGCACTGATCGTGCCCGCTGGACTTTTTGCGGTGTATAGCGCGGTGAGGCTGTACGACGGGAATGTGGTGGAGAGCGAGGTGGACAGGCGGCGGATCAGGTGCGACTGTCGAATTCTTAGAACGACATCCCCGGGAGGCTAATGCACAGTTTTAATTTGAAGTGATGAGAAGATAAGGGAACTCGCGATACCACATAAATATCGTGCGGCCTGGCGGTCGTTCGTGCTCGAGGGGCGACAAGCCATAAAGTAATACTAATCACAGGCCATGGACGCTGCAAGTGGATTGCGATCACGCCCGGGTGTTGGTGTAAGTGTTTCTATACAGGATATTTATGGTGATATATGATACATGTGGACAACACAATCTTCTGGCCTCCTATGCTGACGTCTAATACCGTGATGGAAACTTGTCTCCTCCAGTGCGACTGCCCTCGGACAATGTGACACTGCCCTTGCCATTGTAGATCAAGAGATGCAATGTAGGATATATGTATTATGCAATTTTGACGGTAATGTGTACCAAGGATGCCTCTTTGCTCATGTCTTATTCCTTCTTGAGCTGGTTTGCATCCCAATACACATTCTATATATGGAAAGAATAGACGTTTATCTCGAAACGTCCTCGTGTGGGCCGCATTGCCAGTGATGCCTGGCAGTAAGCTCAAGAAGGGGGAAATCCAGTCCTCAGACGACCTTTCATCTTCGTCTTCGGTTTCTACCCGTAGTGCAAGCGAGTGAAAGCCAGCACCTGTGCCCAGCTACCTTCTACACCACCTCTCTCGACTCTTGGGAAGCAGAAATCCAACGACTGCCTTTAGTGGCCAAGGAATGCGTCCTCGACCAGATCGTGCACTACAAAGCGCTCTCAGACATGGAACACGAGTTTCTCGTCGTCTACGCGAGCCATCGTCCGTCTGGCACTACAATCGTGTCCTCCAAGTCGTTGTCGGCGTTGCCAGCGCTGCGGCGGTCCCTCTCCGTGCTCATATTCTTGTCTTCCTCCTCATCCTTGTCCCCATCCCCGTCCCTCCCCGTGTCCTCTTCCCATGACATTTCTCCCCACATGGCGTACGATGGTGTGCAAGTCTCTCACGACGGAACGCCCGCGCCAATCCTCGCCCACCATGGGCCCTGCGTCGCACTCTCAAACCTGACCTTTTCCAAGTCGTCCGAGTCCCACTCCCGTGTACCACCAACCGCCGGGCCCTTCTCCGACTCCGACTCCGATTCACATGCCGCTCCTCCTTCCTCTCCGTCCTCCTGCTCACGATCCGCGCGCATTTCCCGGACTACACGCTTCTCCTATTTCTTTGCGCGCGTGGCGTGTCTCGCCTTCATTGACCTTTTTCGGCTGCGTGGAGACCAAGCTCGAGGATGGGTGGAGGGCAGCGACGTGGCGCGGCGTGCACTTGTCCGTATACTCTGCAGGGCACGACGCGCTGCAGAGTGTGATCCGCTGGCTCCCGCTGTCCCAGTGCCCGATGCTAGTCGTTCCCGCTGGACTTTATGTGGTGTACAGCGCGATGAGGCTGTGCGACGGGAACGTGGTGGAGAGCGGGATGGACAGGCGGCGAATCAGGTGAGCACTGTCTGGTTTCCAGAACGACACCCTGGGGAAGCTGACGCATGGTTTTGATGAAGTGACGAAAAGATAAGGGAACTTCCGATACTAGATAACTATTGTGTAGCTTGGCAGTCATTCGAGGGGAAGGTTTCGTGATGAACGAAATTATCGCTGCCAGCGACAACAACAGCACGACGGCATTGCGCCGCCCAGTGGTAGAGGAATCCATTGGGGCTCCAGAGGTCCTTTGTGCAGTGACACCTGGATAATATCCTTGAGTATTGAATGACATCATGCACCACTGTCCGCGCACCTTCCTGCATCTCGTCCCGCTCTGTTGCGTTGTCGAATTTGCTGGACTACTTGCTTGCCCTTGGCGGCATCCTACTCAAAGGCTTTGCGACTATCTATTCTTTCCTCTCCGCATTCTCTTGTTAACTTACTAACAGCTTCAGGTTTCAAAAGCACGTGCATCGTGAATAAGTGTCCTCTCCTCAGTCCCTCAAGTCAAATCGTTGCAACAGGGTTCAAGCGAAAACTATCACTAAGAAATCACCAAAGGAGGTCGGTTCATTGGGCGCCAGGAGCGCGAACCCAAAGACCTGAAAGCGGAATGACCGCGCGTAGCGCGTCGTTCTTCGGAGACCTAAACTTTCTTTGTCCTTTGTCACACGGCTATGGGCACAAGCGAGTTTCGGCCACAATCGAACAAGGACTGAGGTGGACCAAGGTTGCTCGCACCACGTGTCCTTCTCACGAGTTTTGACAGTTACACTGACACCGAAGCGGGTTCTGGGACCATGCTGCAGATGGATAACGGACTCCCAGACTATTTTTCACAGGTGAAGTGAGTGGGAGCGGACCTGCGATAGACAAATCATTAAAGTCATATATATATTTTTCCCGCTGGGTGGAGGTGCGAACCACGAGGGCATGTGCGCTCGCAATTTAAACTCGGATGGAGGGGGGATTAGAGTTTGATAGCGGCCGTCCTTTTCGAGTCTATCTGTGACTTTCCCGAGCCTTCCCGCGCCTCCAACAACGTTTCCCACATCGAGCTCGTCGTCTCTGACGCCAAGCACGCATATCCCCACCCCCCCTTGTATATAAAATATAACATATTAAATTTGTATTAACGAGCAAAACATGAATATGGTGGCTCTCCGAGCGCTGCGGTATTTCTCAGCTCACGCTCACACTATGTATGCAAATTTAGTACCGTGCGAATCACGTTATTATTAAACACGGGATTTCGCACTCGCACGCACACTGTACGGAATGAAGCAGGCACAGGCAGAAGTTGGTGGCCACGCCGCCACTGGTGGTTATCTCATTCATCCTCCCACGGCTTAGAGCCATCGCGTCGCACGATGGGCCCCTTTGCATTCTATGCGCAGCTATCGTCACGCATGGACGATCCTCAGGATAAATTCGACGCGTACAATCTCTTGGAGTTCTCTACTGCAGACTTTGCGCACATCGACGCCACGACGACGCGCGAGCACGACGACGACCGCCACGCAACTACGAGCTCTACACTGGTGGTGGTCGCCTCCGACTCCGCCGGCGGGGGACGCGTCCGAGTCGGCACAAGCACGAGTGGATCCGGTGGCCCCTAGATTGCTGTTGCGCTGGAGCCTTATGCTGACGAAGGTCGCGAGGGGCGGGAGTGGGAGCAGCGGGGACGATGTCGTCGGCACGCCGTCGAATGCGGACGCGCGCAGCCCTTTCGAAATGCACAGATTGCGTGGGACTTTGAGTGTCTCTGATCTGATTGGGCCCGCGTGGTACGTGTTTGGTGTGTTCTTTGCTTGTATGTGAATGAAACCCGTCGTTGTTTTGCACATAGGTGTAAAGTTCAATTCGACTATAGACTTCGTCAGGGGCGGTCGCTCCTCCTTGCTGAGAGACCTGATTCCTTCGTCTCTGCTGAAGGCAAAGTGATAACAGTGGATAAGAAAGTAGCTAAAGTCCACGAGGAAGTTTTGGAGCATGGACGTGTGCGCATCATTTTTACGACCTCATGGGTTGACTTACTCACGGAATTTCTGACTGGAAATGTAGTTTGTATACAAGGAATTGGAGCTCCAAGTGAATCCAATCGAGATCGCCGTGGATATTCAATCGATAGAAGAGTATTGGGCAACACAGTACATTATTTTATTTGTCGATCTTATGACCAGCTGCTCAGCCATCCCTTTCAGACTTATTAATATGCTGGGGTGCCTTGACCAACTCACGAAACTCGAATTCTGTATAAGCAAATACACAGGGTTTTTTCTTCACCCATTTCAACGCTTATCGTAGCGCGAGATGCCCGTGTTCGGTATCGTGCAAGATCAACCCATCATTGGAATCATTGTACGTCCAGGTTCGATCGTTTAGATGATGGTTACCCACTGTAAACCAGGATGAAATCCGGCTTAAATCGATACCAGAACATGATGCAGAACCGAATCCCCAGAACAAGCGTGCTCGAACCTCCGCACCAGGGACCCCCCGAAAGTCCAGGAAACAGCAGGAACTGTCGTCGCAATCCTATGTTACGGACT
>Ga0209488_10001618_pt1 | contig 19183 bp, 21 predicted proteins | sample Rivendell_Oct201_8_FD_188349 | JGI IMG/M metagenome (GOLD analysis project Ga0209488, IMG submission 188349) | Vadose zone soil microbial communities from the Eel River Critical Zone Observatory, Northern California, USA -... | ecosystem: Environmental > Terrestrial > Soil > Vadose zone >...
GATAAGGCCGGTGGGCCGGATCACTTGCTCGGTGAAGACACCGCCCGTACGCTCGAGCTCCCAGCGTCCGGGTGTCGCCGAGACGTAGATGGTCTGGGGCCGCATCACGTCCCATTCGTCGAATTTCAGCGGCCGATTGTCGATGCAGGAGGGCAGGCGGAAACCATATTCGGCCAGCGTCGCCTTGCGCCGGAAGTCGCCCTTATACATGGCGCCCAATTGAGGAATGGTGACATGCGATTCGTCGACGAAGACGATGGCCTCGTCCGGGATATATTCGAACAAAGTCGGCGGGGGCTCGCCGGGGCGGCGGCCCGTGAGCCAGCGCGAATAATTCTCGATGCCGGCACAGGAGCCGGTCGCCTCGATCATTTCGAGATCGAACATCGTGCGCTGTTCGAGGCGCTGCGCTTCGAGAAGCTTGCCGTCGCGGCGGAACTGCTCGAGACGCAAACGCAGTTCCTCGCGCATGCCCTTGGTGGCCTGGGCGAGAGTCGGGCGCGGCGTCACATAATGCGAATTGGCGTAGATCTTGACCGTGTCGAGCTCGGCGGATTTCCTGCCCGTCAGCGGATCGAATTCGAAAATGGAATCCACCTCGTCGCCGAACAAGGTCACGCGCCAGGCACGGTCCTCGTAATGCGCTGGGAAAATGTCGACGGTGTCGCCGCGCACGCGGAATGCGCCGCGCGCGAACGCGTCGTCGTTGCGGCGAAATTGCAGCGCGACCAGACGCGCCAGCAGATCGGCGCGCTGGACGTGCTGGCCACGCGCGATCGAGAACGCCATACCCGAATAGGTTTCGACCGCGCCGATGCCATAGATGCAGGAGACCGAGGCCACGATGATGACGTCGTCGCGCTCCAGAATCGCGCGCGTCGCCGCGTGCCGCATGCGGTCGATCTGTTCGTTGACCGAGGAATCCTTCTCGATATAGGTGTCGGTGCGCGGGATATAGGCTTCCGGCTGGTAGTAGTCGTAATAGGAGACGAAATATTCCACGGCGTTTTCGGGGAAGAAGCCTTTCATCTCGGAGTAAAGCTGCGCCGCCAGCGTCTTATTGGGCGCAAGCACCAATGCGGGGCGCTGCAGCAGCTCGATCACCTTGGCCATGGTGAAGGTCTTGCCCGAGCCGGTGACGCCGAGCAGCACCTGATCGCGTTCCGGAACGGCGGCGGCGCCCTCGCCCAAGAGGCCCCCGACAAGTTCGCGGATGGCCTCGGGCTGGTCGCCCGCCGGCTGATAATCCGAGACCAGCTTGAAACGTTTGCCGCCTTCGGATTTTTCGGGGCGTTCAGGGCGATGGGGGACGAACGCCGTCAGCTCCGCGCCGGTCAGGTGGCGGAATTGGGCCGAAGCTTCAGCGAAGCCGCCGGCCGGGCGGAATGCGGGACCGTTATTGTGCGCCATAAGCGCAATATAGGATGTAACCGCCCCGTATGCAGCTGCACTTTGTTGATCAAACAAGCCCGCGCCTGCGGGGCGCGGGCTTGTTATGTCTTCCAACAACGATACGCGAAGCGCAGCGTTACAGGCAGATTACTTCAGCATCGCCTGAACGTCGGAGGCGGTTTTTTTCGCGCCGGCCATATCGGCGTTTGCGATTCCGGCCTTCGCCTGGGTTGCCGCAGCTGCGAGCTTGGCCTTCGTCGCTGCGTCAGCCGTTTGGGGAATGGCGCCACCGCCGGCATTGGCGCACGGATTGCCCGGCCCGGCATCGAAGCCGTCTCCGCCCGGACCGACCAGGCAATTCACCACGTGATGAAGATGCGTATGAACCATGTCGATGCCGCCCGCTGCTGCGGCAAGGCCAGCATGGTTAGCGGCGGTTGCGATGGCTTGAGGGCCGTCCGCGAGTGCGGCGGCAGGCAAAAACGCGATTCCGGCGAGAGCGAACGCGGCAGGTGCGAAGAAAAGTTTTGACGATGTCATGGTGTCCTCCCTTTGGGCACAGGGTGCCATTGTGGCACGAATCTCTCGTGGCTGGAAACGTGGGATGGAGGCTCGATTAGGGCTTGACACCGATGACCGAAGAATCATCGACGCGGACCCAAAAGATCGGGATCTTGTGCGCCGCGACATATTCATCGACCGCTTTGCGCGCGCCCTGCCAGCGGAAATAATCGTCGATGATGACAATCCCGCCGCGGACCAGCTTCGGATAAAGATGATCCAGCTCGGCTTTGGTCGAGGCATGCCAATCGGTGTCGAGGCGCAATAGGGCAATGGCGCCCGGAGGCGCGGCCCCAGGAAGGGTGTCCTCCACCTTGCCCTTGACGAAATGGAGGCGCGTTTCGGGATAGGCGGTGAGCGCAAGATGGGCCCGCACTTCGTCCAGGCCGTGATTGATCCAGGTCGAGCGCCCGGCGGTGTCGCGCCGTTTTCGCCAGCTCCGCGCCGCCGATTCTCCGAACCGGCCGCGGTCCACATCATCGGGTTCGGGCATGCCTTCGAATGTGTCGTAGAGGTAAAGATCGCGGTCGCTGAGGCCGAGGTCGAGCAGCGTATAGGCCATCGCCATGGTCGAGCCGCCCTTGGCGACCCCGCATTCCACGAAAGCGCCCGGATAATTCTGCGCCACCACATAGCGCACCGCGGATTCCAGCACCGCCACACGTTCATTGGACGTCATCGTATAAGGGCGCACCTTTTTCAGCAGCGCCTTCTGGAACGACGAAAGGTCGAGCGGGATGGCGGGCGGGGCCTTGCCGCGGAACGGCCGCATCAGCTCGCGCTTCAGCTTTGCTATCCAATCGACCATGCTCTCGTCTCGCCCGAACCGCTCGAATAGCTGCTGTGCATTCGATAGGGCGTGAGCGTCCGCCGATCAATCCCGCATCCGCCGGTTGTGCCGATGGGGAGGCCCCCCATATAAAGAGCCCGAAGGAGTCAAGATGAGCGATACGTCACAGATCGGCGCCCCGCCGCCGCCGTTCCCCCATGACGAAGCCGCCGATGCATCGGGCCTGCGCTCGATCACCATGCTTTGCTATGTGCTGTTCCTGATCGCTTGCGTGAACGGAATCACCGCGATCGCCGGCGTACTCATCGCCTATGTGAAGCGCCACGAAGCCATGAACACGATCTGGCAGAGCCATTTCAACAATCTCATACTCGTGTTCTGGGTGATGGTGGGAGCCACACTCCTGTTTTTCCTTTCCTGGCCCGTCGCATTCGGATGGTGGTTCGCGAATGGATTCGTTTGGCTATGGCCCACGGCGGTGCTGCCGCTGCTGTTCGGGTTCATCCTCTTTCCGGTCTTGGCGATCTGGTATCTGTACCGCGTCATCCGCGGTCTGATCCGCGCCGGCGAAGATAGGGTTTATTGAAAAACACACTGCGGTCGAAACGAAAAGGCTCGCGCGAATCCGCGCGAGCCTTTGTTGCATGACAGCCGTGAAGCTCAGGGGAAGGTGAATTTGAACGTCGCGGAATAGAGCGGCCCCGTATCGAAGGCCGGCGCGCCGACCCCGGCAATTGTCGCTGCCTTGATCGCCGACAGGATGTGTTTGCTGGTGTCGATGTAGCGCAGATCGAGCGAGTAATGGTCGTAGGTCAAGGTCGCGCCGATATCCCATTCCGTATAGGAGTCGTCGGACACGCCAGCCGGCTTGCCGCCCGAATAGCCCTGATAACCGACATTGCCGCTGACGGCGAGCCATGGGGCTACCGGGACAGAGACTCCCGTGGTCAGGTACCAAGACGAGTCCGGATTGTATTGTTGGCGGATGGTCAGATAGCCGTTCGGCACGGATGGTGCCCAAAAGGCTTTTGCCGACCACGCGAACAACCCAAAATCGTGGCTCACCCCGATATTGGGTTCGACCCAGCTATAGGGGCCAAAATTCCCATACCATAGGTAGACATAGCCGATGACGCCCACCGATGCATTCACTGGGCCCAAGGCGAAATTGTAATTGGCGTAAAGGTCCCATTCGAAGGGCGTGTGATCGCCAAAATCAATCGATGAAACCCACGTACCGACCGCGAAGCCGCTGTCACCTATGGTGTAGTCAAGGCCACCTTGCACAGCTGGCCGGTTGGCCGTTTGGGTGATGCCACGGAACACATAGTTCGTAGTGAACGACGCGTTGGCGGTCAGCGCGGGCGGGGCTGGCATCATCGCATCCTGCGCAACTGCCGTTGAGGTCCATGCGGACGCGCAGGCCAGCCCGATTGTACCGATGAGGATTTGGGACGTCTTTTTCATTTTCTCTCCTTTTCTTCCCGGCAGGCGATGGCCCCCGCCGCAATTCCATGGCCACGGTGAGGTTCGGCCGAGAACCTCGGCACGATTAGGAAGAGCCGAGACATATAAAAACAATCGTGCTGCAGTGCGAAAACGTGTCGTTTACATCACATTCCAGACCATTTTAAAGGCATTGCGCAAAAGACGGGAGAATTGTGCCTAAAAGATAGGCAATCAGCTGCGAAACTGGGCCCCCGTTTCCGGCAGATGGCCCGCGCTCATTTAGCTTTGTCGTTGTGGAGCGACGTTGAATTCATTATCCCGACGCAATGCTCGCCTATATGGTTTTGGCATGACGAGGGTGGCGCGAATCGCAGTGGAAATCGGTACCACGAACCAATTCAGACGATCACCGGCTCAGCCATGACATTGGTGGAGGAAGAAAGGCCGCGTGCGACGAGACGTGCGGTCAGGGCCACAAAAGTGATTCTCGTGCGGCACGGAAAGCCAGCGATTCCGACCAATCCCCGCACCAGCCATCATGGATTCCGGCGTTATATCGATGCCTATCAGGACGCGGGGCTCGATCCTCAGAGCGCTCCGCCGGAGGAGCTTGTCGATCTTGTAAAAGGGCTGAACGCCGTGTCGACGAGCGGCCTGCCGCGTGCCGATGACAGCGCGCGCAGCCTGCTGCCCGAGGCTGAGATCATCGCCGATCCGCTCTTCGCGGAGGCACCGCTTGCCGCGCCACGAATCCCGCTGCTCAAGATGAAGGTGCCGATCTGGGCCGTGATGGCGCGCATCATGTGGCATGCGGGCTACCATCCGGAGATCGAGAATTACCGTCGAGCAAAGGCGCGCGCGTCCCATGCCGCCGATATTCTTTTAGCCCGCGCGGACGCCAATAACGGCGTGGCAGTCCTGGTGGCGCATGGCTATTTCAACGCGATGATCGGGCGCGTCCTTAAGAAACGGGGGCTGGCCCGGACGGGCTCCCACCGGGCCCGGTTCTGGAACGCCGTGATTTACGAGCGTTTCTGAGGAATCAGAATCGCGTGGTGATCGATTCGATCGCGGGCCGCGGCCGGTCCTCCAGCGCGTTGGCCGGTTGTCCGATATAGACATATCCGGCGATCCGCTCCGTCGGTCGCAGACCGATGCGTTCGAGCACGAGCGGGTGATAGGCGCACCATTCGGTGATCCAATTCGCGACGAAGCCCATCGCATGCGCCGCGATCACCATCGTCATGCAAACTGCGCCCGCCGAGAGTTGTTGCTCCCACACCGGGATCGGAATCTGCTCGCGCACGCGGCTGACCACACCGACAATCACCGGAGCGCGCATGAAACGGTTGCGCTCCTGCTCGATACGCTCGGGCGTGGTGTCGCGTTCTGCCGCGATGGTTTCGGCAAGGATAGCGCCCATCCGCTGACGGCCCTCCCCTTCGAAGAGAATGAAGCGCCAGGGCGTCAGCTTGCCGTGGTCGGGAACGCGCACGGCTGAAGCCAGAATACGGCCGAGCTGGTCTGGGCTCGGGCCGGGACCCTTCATGGCCTTGGCCGAGCCGGAGCGGCGGCTCAGCAGGAGATCGAAGGTCTCCGGAACCGCAATGTTCAGCTTGGTGGAATAATCGGACATTGTCCTACCATTCATGTCGATGCGGGCGGACCATAAGCGAGCAAAGGGGCCTAAGAAAGGCGCTTATTGGCGTCGGGCAGCAGGCCATCGGGGCGTTGGGTTTCCTTCTGCCCTGGCTTAAGATAATGCAACCCTCTTTGCCGCTAAGCATAACGTCAGGATGAGAAGCGTGAGCCGGAAACCAAAGATGCGCGCGGTTGGAAAAGTTGCGAGTTGCGACCCGATCTGGTCTGCCCTGCGCGCGCAGGCCGAGCAATTGGCGGAGAGCGAGCCGGAACTGGCGAGCATCGCCCATGCGACAATCCTGAAGCACGATTCGCTGGAGGAAGCGCTGTCTTACCTCCTCGCCAAGAAGATCGGCGGCGAGGATCTGTCGCCGATGCAGCTGCGCGAGATGTTCCAAGACGCTTTTGCCGCCGAACCCGCGATGGGCGAGGCGGTGCGAGCCGATCTTTCGGCCGTATTCCAGCGCGATCCCGCCTGCCATTCCTATGTCCAGGCTTTCCTTTTCTTCAAAGGGTTCCATGCACTGGAAAGCTATCGCGTGGCGCATTTTCTCTGGAATCAGGGGCGCAAACTGGTGGCGCTCTTCATCCAGAACCGGATGTCCGATCTGTTCGCGGTCGATATTCATCCGGCCGCACAGCTCGGGCGCGGCATCATGATCGACCACGCCACCGGCGTCGTCATCGGAGAGACCGCGGTCGTAGGAGACGATGTTTCCATGCTTCACGGTGTTACCCTGGGCGGCACGGGCAAGGAGAATGAGGACCGCCATCCCAAGATCGGCCGTGGCGTATTGCTGTCGGTCGGCGCCAAGGTCCTGGGCAATATCGAAATCGGCGAATATAGCCGTGTAGGCGCGGGATCGGTCGTGCTGAAGGCGGTCCCGCCGCATACGACGGTGGCGGGCGTTCCCGCACGCGTCATCGGAAAAGCGGGATCGGCGCGCCCGTCTCAAGATATGGATCACGGTCTGCCGGAAAGCGATTCTCAGATTTGAGGCGAAGCGTAACGCGGTTCGCTGCTTGACCGGTGCGTGGGAGCGTGCGACGTGGAATCCTCTAAAGGAGCCCGGCTTTGACCCGCAGCGAAATCTGGCGTTTGGAGAAATATCTCCGCAACTTGTTCCGGCTCGACACCATCACGCTGCTGGAGCGGCCGCAGTCGGATTCGGTCGAAGTGCATGTCGCGGGGGAATTCATTGGCCTCATCTTCAAAGATGAAGAGGATGGCGAGATCTCCTATGCCTTCAACATGTCGATCCTGGAAATGGATCTGCCCGAGCCACCGGCTTCTCGCGCCCCCCGCTAGTTAGGTCTTCTCTACAAAGCCGTCCACCAGCGCTTGGATGCGTGTATCCATCGCCCGCCATTGTGAAAGATGCGCGCGCTTGAAGCGGTAGCTGAGCGCGAGCTCGGTGCCGAATGGCATGTCGCGCAAGCAGCTCGGAGATGGAATATCGGGCGCGAGCTTGGTGCATAGAAGCACCACCGGGCCCTGAGAGCCCGTACCGACGAAGAGATCCTGATCGTGATAGCCCGAATCGGCGCGAAATGCGTATTGCCGCAAACCATATGGTCCCACTTGCCCTTTGGGACTTTCGACCTGGGCCATATAGATGCGTTCGAGTCGCTCCGCCTCGGGCAATAAGGTTTGATCGCTCTTCAGCATGAGGTTGATGACGCGAGAATCCGGGGCGTTGGCGGTGAGATCCTGCGCCGCGCCGAGAGTATAGCCCTGAAAATCCGGCAGCAGAGCGATGAGAGCAAGTTCATTGATGATACCGCCGCGCCGTGCGCTTGCGAGCAAGATGTAGTTTGCGGGAATCCGTAAGTGCGTCGAACCGAGTGCAAGCTGCACGGGGCGGTTGGCGTCGGTCGGTGCGGGCTGTTCCTGCGTCAGGCCTGGCGGCGCAGGCGCGAAATAATAGGCGAGCACCAGCGCCGAAAGGCAGGCGGTCACGAAAAACACCGTGAGCGGGATCATCCAGCCCGAGCGGCGCTTAGCCGGTCCGGCGAACTCCTGACCCGCACGGCTCATATCCTGCGTCCCATCATGCCTGCCATCCTATCTAGTACAGGCGGCAGCGCCTCCAAAAGAGACAAGTATCGGGCAGGCGCGCCCCGATCTGATCCAAATCGGCACAAAAACGGGCTCAAATGCGGGCATGCCCTCTGCAACCACCGGCTTACAAACACAGGAGCCGGTTCGATGCATGCATTCTGGTTGTTCATATTCGCGGTTACAGCAGGCTTCACGGCTTCAGGGATCACCGCCAATATTTACCGTGTTTGCGGCTTCAAAGCCGAAAGCACCGCCGGGCGTGTGGTGCAGGCCGCCGTCCTGGTCGTGGCCGGCCCGAATGTCCTGTTCGAAAAGGCCATGCGCGGCTTTCGTCAAAAAGAATGGAAGCCGATCACCTTCTGGCTGGTGTCCGCAGGCGTGTTCTATTGGAGTCTGGCGCTTGGACTTCTCGTTCTGGAAGTCGCCATCCGCTTATAGACCAGTGTGGCGAATCCGAAATTCGCTATACCTCGGGGCAGCTCAGCCACACTAGCAATCTATTGATTCTGGTGTGGTTCTCGAGAGTAAGCCGCGGACTTACAAGACCCCCAGCATTTCGCCCACCAGTGGATGTCGGACGATGTCCGCCTCTCCCAGACGCACCACCGAGATGGTCTCAATGCGCTCCAGACGCGCTGCGATCTCCCGAAGGCCGGACATGCCCGGCAGCAGATCGGTCTGATCCGGATCTCCCGTCAGCACCATGGTCGAACGCCAGCCTAGCCGCGTCAGCAGCATCTTGATCTGGCCATAGGTGCAGTTCTGCGCCTCGTCGATGACGATAAAACAATCGTTGAGCGTGCGTCCGCGCATATAGGCGACGGGTGCGATTTCGATGGTGCCTTCGGCGAGCAGCGCTTTTAGCCGCTTGGTCCCGAGCCGTTCGGTGAGAGCGTCATAGAGCGGACGAAGATAGGGCGCGAGCTTCTCGCCGATGTCGCCGGGCAAAAATCCGAGGCTCTCGCCAGCCTCGACCGCCGGCCGAGAAAGGACGATACGGGTCGAGCGCCCAGCATCCAGCGCATCCACCGCTTTGGCGATGGCAAGGTAGGTCTTGCCGGTTCCGGCGGGACCGAGAGCCAGGATAACGGAGCGTTCCTCGATTGCGTCCAGGAGAGTCTGCTGGAGCGGGCTGAGAGCCCGCACATTCTTTACGTATTTGCGATCCCGGACGTCGCTTTCCATCGGGGTCCATTTGATCCCCGTCGGATATAGGGTGTGGATGTTTGTGCTTTCCTGATGGCCTCGATCCCGCATTTTATTACGCACGGTACGCCTGGCCATCGACACCCCCATCATTGCGACTCAAATGCCGAATCAAAGCCTAACGGGTTTCGGGGAGTCCGTCGCGCGAAGAATTTGTCGCAACGCGAGTTGTGAACGCCGCGAGGGCCAAGTTCCAGGCACTGGAAGAATGTACGTCTTGTGTCCAGGTGCAGCGCCGATGTCTTATGTCACAAACGCTGTGGAGAACCGCATGCCGCTTTACGCGCTCGATGACTGGCGTCCGGAATTACCGCCCGAAGGGGAGTATTGGATCGCGCCGAACGCTGTGCTGATTGGGCGGGTGAGGCTCGCAAGAGGGGCGAGCGTGTGGTTTGGAAGCGTCCTGCGCGGCGACAATGACTGGATCAGCATCGGCGAGAACACCAACATCCAAGACCTCTGCGTGTTGCATACCGATCCCGGCATTCCCTTGACCTTGGGCGCGAATGTGTCGGTGGGCCATGGCGCGGTCGTCCATGGCGCAGTCGTCGGCGACAATTCCATTGTCGGAATGGGCGCGACCTTGCTGAATCGCGCGAAGATCGGAAGGAATTCCATTGTCGGGGCGCATGCGCTGATTCCCGAAGGAAAGGAATTCCCCGACAACTCCCTCATCGTAGGTGTTCCGGGCAAAGCCGTGCGCAGCATCCCGGAACAGGATGTCCCGATGCTGCTGCTGAACGCACAAATCTATTATGAGCGATCGCGGCGCTACCGGACCGAGCTCAAAGAGCTTTGAAATCGGAAATCAGACACCTTCTGCCATAGACGGCGGATGCGAACGTGGCGTCGGGTCCAAGATTGAACGCCGGCTCCTTGCGACTGCAGCGCAAACGAAAACGCTCCCGGACGAAGCGGGAGCGTTTTCCTTGCACGCAGACGGTCGAGGCTTACGTCATCCGCCAAGTGCCGTCGGGCTGACGGCAGGCGACGCCGCGAGCGAGCTCGGGCCGGCCACGGACATAGATTTGCTGCGTATAGTTCGCGCAGCGATACCCGGCGCGGTCCTGATAATAATCTTGGACCTCAAGGTATCCATATGCGCCGCTGCGCGGGCTGCGCCAATCATAGCGGGCATGAGGCCGGCCTGCTTCGAAGCCGCTGTAATACGTATCGATCTCGTAGCTGCGGTCCTCGCAATTTAGGCTGTTGTTGCCGATGCTTCCGCCAACCACGCCGCCGAGGATCGCGCCCACCGCCGTCCCAGCGCCGCGTTGCGGACCTCGCGAGATGGCGTTTCCGAGCAGACCGCCGGCAAGCGCGCCGACAATCGCACCACCGGCCGTGTTGCCGGACTTTTGGCGCTCGCATTCGCGCATATATTCGCTACGGTCGAATCGCGCTGCGCGATTGGCGTAATTGCGGTCGTAATTGTCGCGGTCGCGGTCATACTGTTGGCGCTGCTGCTCATAACGATCGCGATCGCTGTCATAGCGATTGTTGTCGTTGGGATAGGCATTGTTGCCATAACCGTTGTTGCCATAAGGGTCGTTGTAGCCGTTCTGATAACCGTTGCCGTAATCGCGGCCGTAATTCTGTGCCATGACGGGCTGAATGGCGCTTCCCGCCATTGCCGCCGCGGTCAAGATGGCCAGCGTTTTTTTCTTCCACATGGTCTTTTCCTTTCGTGCGGGGATGGTGCCTAGGCACCGTCCCAACTCAAGCGCGCTCAATCTGAGCCGCGCAGGCTGAACCCCAACTGAACAGAAAACGAACCCCCAGCGCGAAGGTTCCGCCGGCCGATCAAGGGGATAGGAGAAAACCGCCTGTTTATAGGAGGTTACGTTCAGCGATGCGTCGCTTCGTCAGGATGAGATTCAAATATTGAGAATGAAATCGAAGCGCGCGGACGTTAGCGCCGGAGCTTGCGAAATATTCATCAAGAGCTGTGGCGAGAAAAACTCGTCGATGCGGTTTCGCGGCTCGTTCGGAAAATAGAGCTGGGTCGTGAGAAGGCGCTGCCGGGGTGCTTGCACTTTCAGATGGTAATGGCGTGTTCGTCCGGGATAGAGCCCCGGAAGAATGGTGCGGAATCGATATCGCCCCGCGGCGTCGGAAAACAGATGGCCGCGATAGCGGAAGCCCCTATCGTCGTAGTCGCCGTTCTCGTCGGCGTGCCACAGATCAAGAAGCACGCCCGCAACAGGACGACAGCGGCGCGTCAGCACCAGGCCTTCGAGCTGGTAGATTCGCCCGCGGGTTGCGGGCTCAACCAGATCGACGCGTTCGGGCGAGCGCGGTTTGAAGAAAGGACCCTCGATTGCCGGCTCGGTGGGATCGTCACCGTCGTGACATTGCGGTGTAGGCGTGGCGGCGGCTTGCGCAAACAGCGGCGTTGCATGGGGGACGCTTAGACTGAGTCCGCCGACAGCAATAGCCCGTTTCAGAATCAGGCGACGTGATGGATGTTCCTGGTCGGACATCGGAAACTCCTTCGCCCCCTATGATCCTACGGCGCTTTCCCCAAACCGACAACGGACTCGTTCCTGTCGATTAGTAAGTCCGCGGTTTGGGCGGGATTGGCTCCATGTCGTTGGTCAAAGTGTACATGTGCACGGGACGGAATTCGGTGCGCGTCTCCGCGGTCTTCCCGTCAAACCAGATGAGCGAGTGCTTGAGCCAATTGGTGTCGTCGCGCTCGGGATAATCCTCGCGCGCATGGGCGCCACGAGATTCCGTGCGGGTCGCTGCGCCGTCGATGGTGACAATCGCTTGTCCAATGAGATTGTCGAATTCGAGCGTTTCCACCAGATCCGTATTCCAGACCATGCCGCGATCGGAAAGCCCGATATCCGCAATGCCGCGAAACACGTCCCGAACGCGCAGCTGGCCTTTCTGCAGCGTCTCTGCGGTGCGAAAGACGGCGGCGTCTTCCTGCATGGCGCGCTGCATGGCCAGGCGGAGCGCAGCGGTCGGCGTTCGTCCTTTGGCGTAGCGGAAATTGTCGAGCCGCGCCAAGGCATCGTCACCGGCGTCCTTCGCCAGATCCGCATGCAGTTCGCCGGCGCGAATGCCTTCGGCAGCGCGCGCACCGGCCGCCTTGCCGAAAACGACCAGATCGCAGAGCGAGTTCGAGCCGAGCCGGTTCGCGCCATGGACCGAAACGCTGGCTGCTTCGCCGATCGCGAAAAGGCCAGGTACGATCGCGTGGGCATCGTCCTTTCTGAAGGCCCGCACTTCGCCGAGATAATTCGCGGGGATGCCGCCCATGTTGTAGTGCACCGTCGGAAGGACCGGGATCGGCTGCTTGGTGACGTCCACTCCGGCGAAGATGCGTGCAGATTCGGTGATGCCGGGCAGCCGTTCGTGCAAGAGCTTGGGATCAAGATGAGACAGATGCAGATAGATGTGGTCCTTGAGCGGTCCCACGCCGCGACCCTCGCGAATTTCGATGGTCATGGCGCGCGACACGACATCGCGCGACGCCAGATCCTTGGCGTTGGGCGCATAACGCTCCATGAAGCGCTCGCCCGCCGAATTGGTGAGATAACCGCCTTCACCGCGCGCGCCTTCGGTGATCAAGACGCCGGCGCCGTAGACGCCCGTCGGATGGAATTGCACGAACTCCATGTCCTCGAGCGGCAGCCCGGCACGCAACACCATGGCGTTGCCGTCGCCGGTGCAGGTGTGCGCCGAGGTGCAGGAGAAATAGGCCCGGCCATAGCCGCCCGTCGCGAGAATTGTACGATGGGCGCGAAAGCGGTGGATGCTGCCGTCGTCGAGCTTCCAAGCCATCAGGCCGCGGCAGCCGCCATCCTCCATGATGAGGTCGAGCGCAAAGAACTCGATAAAGAAATTCACATCGTAGCGCAGCGATTGTCCGTAGAGCGTGTGTAGCATCGCATGCCCCGTGCGGTCGGCCGCCGCGCAGGTGCGCAAGGCCTGCCCCTTGCCGTAGTGCAGCGTCATGCCGCCAAAGGCTCGCTGAAATATCCGCCCGTCCTCCATGCGCGAAAATGGCACGCCGAAATGTTCCAGCTCGTAGACGGCTTCGGGCGCACGCCGGCAGAGATATTCGATGGCGTCTTGATCGCCCAGCCAGTCGGAGCCCTTGACGGTGTCGTACATGTGCCAGCGCCAATCGTCCTCGCTCATATTGCCGAGCGCGGCCGATATGCCCCCTTGCGCCGCCACGGTATGGCTGCGGGTGGGAAAGACTTTGGTGATGCAGGCGACCTTGAGGCCATGTTTTGCCGCCTCCAAGGCTGCGCGCAGCCCTGCGCCACCGGCCCCGACGACGACGACGTCGAAATTATGATCGGTGATGGGATAAGCGGTCATATCAATGCCCTGCGAGCGACATCCTGATGAGTGCAAGTGCGGATGCTGCGCCGATCGCGAAAGCGGCAAAACGGTTGAGCATCAGAAGGGCGATCTTCTGGCCCTCGTGGTGGAAATAATCCTCGATGATGATCTGAAGACCGAGCGACATGTGATAGGTGCTCGCCAGGACAAAGAGGAACATCAGAATCGTGTTGACGGGATCGGCGAAATAGGCGGCGACCGCGCCTTGCTCGGCCCCCACATAGGCGAGCGCCGAGGCGACGAACCAGAGAGAGAGCGGAACCAGCGCAACCGCCGTCATGCGTTGATGCCAGAAATGCAGCGTGCCTGCTCTGGCGGCGCCGAGCCCTTCGACTTGGGCGAGCGGCGTGCGCAAGTCGCGCGCGGTCATATGCCGAACCCCCTCTTGACCATAAAGCCGACGATGAAGGCCCCAACCGCGAGCAACAGGGAACCCGCGAAAACCAGGGCAGCCGTCAGCTTTGCCGTCGGCACGCGAAAACCGTAGCCGATATCCCAAGCGAGGTGACGGATTCCGTTCAGGAGATGGAAAGCCAACGACCACAGAAAACCGAACAAGATGATTTCGCCGACGGGATTTGCCGCCACGCGCGCAAACACGCCATAGGCTTCCGGACCGGTCGCTGCCGCAATCAGCCACCACGAAAGCATGAGCGTGCCCGCGGCGAGCGCCACGCCGGTGGCGCGGTGGGCGATCGAGGCCACCATGGTGATCGGCCAGCGGTAGATCTGAAGATGCGGCGACAAAGGGCGCCCAAAGGGCCGCGGGCTGGGCCCTGGGCTGTTGGGGGCATCGGCCATCAAATTTCCCTGGATGAATCGCAAGTTTCGTGCGGGCCGGAGTGTAGGGAGGGTAGGGGGTAAGTCAACCTCGGCCAAAGCGCGACGAACTTTTATCTTGGGCGTCTTTTTCCGGAGCACGACAGGCTTGTGAGCACGCCCAGAATCGCGCAGTAGTGTCGCTCCATGGCAAGACCGGTTCGCATCGCGCCCTCCATTCTCTCGGCGGATTTCGCCCGCCTGGGAGCGGAAGTGGAAGCGGTCGAAAAGGCCGGTGCGGATTTCATCCATATCGATGTGATGGACGGCCATTTCGTCCCCAATCTGACGATTGGGCCGGTGGTCGTCCGGGCGCTGCGAGCCCACGCCAAAAAGCCCTTCGACTGCCATCTGATGATCGCGCCCGCCGACCCCTACATCGCTGCGTTCGCCGAGGCGGGGGCCGACATCATCAGCATTCATCCCGAGGCAGGTCCGCATCCGCACCGGACGTTGCAATATATCCGCTCACTCGGGAAGAAGGCGGGCTATGTGCTCAATCCAGGGACGCCGATCGAAGTGGTGGACCCGCTTTTCGACATGATCGACTTGATCCTGATCATGACGGTCAATCCCGGTTTTGGCGGACAGGCATTCCTTTCCAGTCAGTTGACCAAGATCAGAGACGCGCGCAAGCGCATCACTGCGTGGGGACGCGATGTGATGCTGGAGGTCGACGGAGGGATCAATCCCGAGACGGCCAAGGAGGCGATTGCAGCCGGCGCCGATGTGCTGGTCGCGGGCACGGCGGTTTTTCATGATTCAAGGAGCAAAGGACCTGCCGATTATGCCGGCAATATCGCTCGCCTCCGCGGATAAAAGCGAGATCGTGGACGATGAGGCTCTGCCGGAGTCGGGGCTCGGCGAAAGCTATCCGCCGTCCCGAGCCGTGCTGTGGCCGGATGCGACGCATATGGGATTGCGGCGGGCGATCAGGCCCCTGGCCATTTGGCTGCGCGGCGGCTGGCTATACCGGCAAACTCTCAGCGGCGCGGTGCCGGACGATATCCATTTTCATCCGCATGATCCGCGCACACGCCGGTTGGATGAAGCCGACGCCTTGATGCGTGGGCGCTTCCGTTTCGCCGGACAGACCCTGGAAGTGAGAGAAGGATCGGTTTTCGACCAGCCCGCGCCCAGCAAATCCTTCTCGGCTGCGCTGCACGGCTTCGACTGGTTGCGGCATCTGGAACTCGCGGGCGGTGATCTGGCGCGCCAATTCGCCGTCAAAGTGACGCAGCAATGGCTGAAGCGTTATGGCCGTTTTGCAAGCTTGCCCTGGCAGCCCGAGATCATCGCGGAGCGTTTTCTCAATCTCTATGCCCATGCCCAATTCTTCCTGACGAGTTCCGACATGGCCTGGCGATCGCGCCTGTTTGTTTCTCTGCGCGACCAAGCGCGGCTGCTGGAGCGCACGATCGGCGAAGCACCGGACGGCCTTCCGCGGCTGAAGTCGGCGGCGGCGCTAGCCCTTGGCGGGCTCTGTCTCTCCGATGCGCAGAGCGCGAAGGCCGGATTGAAACGTCTGGCCGGCGAGATCGAGCGTCAAATCCTTCCCGACGGCGGTCATGCCAGCCGTTCTCCCGAAGCCCTGTTTGAGGCCTTTCGCGTGCTGGGCATGGTGCAGCAGGTCTTGGACACCGCGCATCGCGAAATCCAGCCGGCGCTGCGGGGTGCACTTGACCGGATGGCGCCGATGTTGCGGTTTTTTCGCCTGGGCGATGGCGCGCTGGCCGTGTTTCACGGCGGCGGAGAAACGGACGCGCCGACGATCGCTGCGTTGCTCGAACGGGACGAAGTCGCCGGCCGGCCTCTGGGCCATGCACCTCATAGCGGATTTCAGAGGCTGGCGGTCGGACGCACGGTGGTCCTGTTCGATGTTGGAGGCGCGCCCCAAAGCACATTCTCCACCGCTGCGCATGCCGGCTGTCTCGCTTTCGAGATGAGCGCCGGCGTGCATCGCATGATCGTCAATTGCGGAGCCGGAATCGCCAATACGCCACCATGGGTGAGCGCGCTGCGATCCACGCCCGCACATTCGACTTTGACAATTGACGATGTCTCCTCGGCCACGGTCCTAAGTGAAGGGTTGCTGGCGAGTCTTCTCGGGCCGCTGCTCGTCGATGGGCCCGCCGGAATCGAAACGCGGCGCAGCGAAACCCCGCAAGGTCTCGTGGCCGAAGCAAGTCATGATGGTTACGTCTCACGCTTCGGTTTCGTTCATCAGCGCTGCATGACGCTCAGTCCGCGGGGGCTCAAACTGACCGGTATCGACCGGCTGACCCCGGCAGGAGCCGGGGCGGGAAGGGGGAGCGTGCGGCGGCTTCCTTTTGCCATTCGCTTCCATGTTCATCCCGATGTGCGCCTATCCCTCGCCCAAGGCGGCGTTTCGGTGATCTTAAAGCTTCCCAATGGTGAGGGATGGCGATTCCGCTGCAGTGGCTCCCTTGCCATCGAGCCGAGCATTTATCTTGGCGGCGGTTCGGCTCGGCGCGCAGAGCAATTGGTTGTCAGCGGAGAATTGCAGGGCGAAGCCGTCGAATGCGCCTGGCTGTTTGAACAGGTGGGACCCGCATAGGTTTGGGCTCATGATCGCCGAATTTCTGCGCCGCGCCTTGGGAACCTCCGGATCGAAGGGCGCCTCATTTGCACGAGAGTGCAATATTTGTGGCTATCGCGGCCGGTTCCGGTCGGCCGGCAAGCCGCCGCGCATCGATGCGCGCTGCCCTCGTTGCGGCTCAGCCGAGCGCTATCGCCTGCTGGCGCTTTGGCTGGACCGGTATGGCGCGTTCCTGCGCGAGGCGCAGATGCTGCATTTCGCCCCGGAGGCCGGTCTGGCCTCTATGTTGAAAAAGCGCGTCGGTCGATACCAGTCTGCCGACATCACCCCTGGGCGTGCCGATCTGGTGCTCAATATCGAAGCGATGGGTGTGCCCGATCAAAGCCAGGATTGCATCGTCTGCTCTCATGTTCTCGAACATGTGGACGATAAAAAAGCGCTTGCGGAGATCTACCGCGTGCTGAAACCGGGAGGCATAGCGCTGATCATGCTGCCGGTCATCGAGGGCTGGGCCACGACCTACGAGAATCCGGGGGTCAGGACGCCGGAGGAGCGCAAGCGCCATTACGGACAGGCGGATCACGTGCGCTATTACGGCGCGGACGTACGGGGCCGCATCCGCGCCGCAGGGTTCCAGCTCGAGGAATTTACCGCCGAGGGCGAGGACGTGCTGACCTATGGCCTGCAGCGCGGCGAGAAAGTGTTCATCGCGCGCCGGCCGCCCTGAACATTGTCAGCCACCGGCGCGCTTGCTATTGCTGGAAACACAGAACGAATCCCTCCGAGACAATTCATGGTTCAACTCCGGTTGCCGAAAGAGAGTCGGGTCAAACCCGGCAAGAATTGGGTGACACCCAAACGCGCAGACGGCAAGCCCGCCAAACGGCCCAAGCGAATCCGCGTCTATCGCTACGATCCCGAAGGCAAAGAGAATCCGCGCCTCGACACCTACTCCGTCGACACCGAGGATTGCGGGCCGATGGTTCTGGACGCGCTGATCAAGATCAAGAACGAGGTCGATTCAACGCTGACGTTCCGCCGCTCCTGCCGCGAGGGCGTATGCGGTTCCTGCGCGATGAACATTGCCGGTTCGAACACGCTCGCTTGTACCAAGGCGATGTCGGACATTTCGGGCTCGATCAACATCTATCCTCTTCCCCATATGCCCGTCGTGAAGGATCTGGTGCCCGATCTGACGCAGTTTTATGCGCAATACGCCTCGATCGGGCCGTCGCTCAAAACCAAATCTCCGCCGCCCGCGGCCGAATGGCTGCAATCGCCGGAGGAGCGCGAAAAACTCGATGGACTGTATGAGTGCATCCTGTGCGCCTGCTGTTCGACCTCCTGTCCGTCCTATTGGTGGAATCCCGAACGATTCTTGGGGCCTGCCGCGTTGCTGCAGGCCTATCGCTGGATCGCCGACTCGCGCGATGAGGCAACGGGTGAGCGCCTGGATAATCTCGAGGATCCGTTCCGGCTTTATCGCTGCCACACCATCATGAATTGCGCGACGGTTTGCCCAAAGGGGTTGAACCCGTCGAAAGCCATCGCCGAGATCAAGCAGATGATGGTGAAACGAACGGTTTAGCGGGTCTTCGTCAGCGCGACCGCCAAGCCTTCGACCGGCGAATTGGATTCGCTGCGCAAGTCGCATTCCACGATTTCGGTCACGGCGAATCCTGACTTTTCGGCGCAGCTGCGCAAGTAGGCTTCGCTGTGACGGAAACGGTTGGCCGGAGTCTGCTCCCAACCTTCGCCCGCCATCTTTTCGACAGTGAAGAGACAGAAGCCTTCGGGTTCCAGGCGTCGGGCCGCCCCCCAAAGTACCGGCGCCAGATCGCCATGATAGATCAGTGCATCAGCGGCAATGATGAGATCGTAGGACAGGCCGGGGGCGGCGAGAGCTGTTTCAAAATCTTCGACCATGAGATCGGAATAGATGTCGCGGCGCCGCGCCTCTTCGATCATGCCGGCGGACAGATCGATGCCATCGAGCCGTCCACCAGCGGCCAAATCCTTGAAAGCTTCTCCGGACAGGCCCGTGCCGCAGCCAAGATCGAGAATTCGCATCGGGGACGCGGCGTTCGGCATCACGCGCGCCGCCAAGCCCCGCAAATGGGAAGGCGCGCGGTAGCCGAGACTGTCCATCATGGCCGAGTCGTAATAGGACGAGTAATTGTCGAACAGGGCGCGCACTGCCAGGGCGGGAATTCGACTGATCCGCTTTAGCTCGAGAAGCGCGAGATTGCGGTTGTTGTGTGCGGTCTCCAGATTGGGTTCCAGCGCGAGGGCGCGATCGAAGCTCGCCACGGCTTCCTCGAGCCGCCGCATCGCGACG
>Ga0209488_10001619_pt1 | contig 19181 bp, 16 predicted proteins | sample Rivendell_Oct201_8_FD_188349 | JGI IMG/M metagenome (GOLD analysis project Ga0209488, IMG submission 188349) | Vadose zone soil microbial communities from the Eel River Critical Zone Observatory, Northern California, USA -... | ecosystem: Environmental > Terrestrial > Soil > Vadose zone >...
TCGGTCCGCTCCTGGATGAAGAGGAGGCCATCGCCGCCATCGGGCCGCTGGCGATTGCGGAATTCGCGGACGCCTGCTGGGTGCACCTCGTCGATGAGGAGGGAGGTTTGCGGCTGGTCGCCGCGTCGCAGTCGATCGCCGCCCCATCTTTTGCTCTTCCCGCAGCGCACGAATCGCGCTTGAACGCGGTCCTGCGCACTCGCCAGCCGGACTTGCCCGAGCAAGGGGCGGTGCCCGCCTTCCTGATCGTACCGCTTGCGCGTGCCGAAGCCGTTGAGGGAACGATGACGCTCGCGGAGCACGCGGACGGACCGGCGCTGGTAGCAATCGAGGAAAGAATGGCGGAGGACCTCGCGGTCCATGCGGCCGCCGCCATCGGGCGCGCGCGCGCGCACGCTCGAACGCTGAATGCGCTGCTCTCGCGCGACCAATCCTTCGCAGCTGCCGCCCACGAGCTGGGCAATCCCCTGAACGCGCTCTTCCTCCAGGTCCACGCGCTGATTCGCACCAGCGGTCTCGAGCCGCGGACCCAGGCACGCGTGTTTGCCATGGAGCGCCTCATCAAGCAGCTGGTGGATCTCAACCACCGCATGCTGGACACCTCACGGCTGTCCGCCGGGCAGTTCGATCTCCGGCTCGAGAACGTGGATCTGACTTCTCTCGTCCAGGATCTGCTTGCGAACAGCGCCGAACAGCTGGCCTGGTCGAGGTGCCCGGCGACGTTCTCCTCGCCAGGACCCGTGATTGGACGCTGGGACAGGCTCCGGCTGGAGCAGGTCGTCTCGAATCTCATCAGCAACGCGATGAAGTATGGATTCGGGCAGCCGATCTCCGTTTCGATCGAGGCGACGGCCGATCTCGCCTGGCTCAGCGTGCACGACCACGGAATCGGCATCGCGGCAAAGGACCAAGACCGGATCTTCGAGCGTTTCGAGCGCGCGGCGCAGGTGGGGGGTTCGCGCAGCCTCGGACTCGGGCTCTGGGTCGTCCGGCAGATCGTCGGCGCGCTGGGCGGCACCATTCGCGTCGAGAGCTCGCTGGGCGCGGGGGCTAATTTTACGGTAGGCCTGCCACGCGCGGCAAGCAATGCCGAAGCAGGCTAGGAGGCACGGCAGCGTGAAGACCAACAAGGGGGGGGCGCAGCCGCTCACGCGCGTGCCCACTGGAGTCGCTCAGCTCGACGTCATCCTCGAGGGCGGCTTCTTGAGGGGCGGAAGCTACATCGTCTCGGGAGCTCCCGGAACGGGCAAGACGATCTTCGGCAACCAGGCCTGCTTCAATCACGTGGCGGCCGGCGGGAAGGCCCTGTACGTCACGCTGCTCGCCGAGTCCCACGCGCGGATGCTCTCGCATCTGTCCTCCATGACGTTTTTCGATCCGGCCGTGGTGGGAGAGGGCATCCACTACATCAGCGGTTATGAGGCGCTCCGGAACGAAGGGCTGAAAGGGCTGATCACCCTCATCCGCAAGACGATCAAGCGCGATGGCGCAACGCTGGTCGTCATCGACGGAATCACCCGCGCCGAGAACGCGGCGCCCTCGGAAAGTGACTTCAAGGAATTCATCAACGAGCTGAACCTCCTGCTCACCCTCATCGGCTGCACGGCCATCCTGCTCACCAACCACCTGGCCGAGAGCGACTCCTACGCGGCGCGGACGATGGTCGACGGCCTGATCGAGCTCGATGACGTGATGGATGGCGTCCGAGCGGTGCGCCAGCTCATCGTCCTGAAGTTTCGCGGGAGCGCCTATCTTCGCGGCGCCCACTTCTTCGAGATCGGCCGCGACGGACTGGGAATCTACGCGCGCGTCGAGGCGAGGCTCGCCACGCCCAGCAAGGTTCCCACCGCATCGAGCCGGCGCATGCCGTTTGGCATCCCCGGCTTCGACGCGATGATGGGGGGCGGTCCGCCCGAAGGCACCGGCACCCTCGTGCTCGGTTCGTCGGGCACGGGAAAGACGATCCTCGGCATGCATTTTCTGAGTGAGGGCGCGCGCCTGGAGGAGCCTGGTCTCTACTTCGGGTTCTTCGAATCGCCGCCGCGCTTCCTGAAGAAGGCAGACGATCTGGGGATGGACCTCTCCAGACACGGCGAGAATGGGCTCCTGGAGGTCATCTGGCAACCGACGGGCGCCCTGATCATGGACGCCCTCGCCGAGCGGCTCTTCGACTCCGTGCGCCGGCGCAAGGTGAAGAGGCTCGTGATCGACAGCATTTCCGGCTTCGAGGAATCCGTGGTCCGGCGGGAACGGCTGGGGCTGTTCTTCACCTCGCTGCTGAACGAGCTGCGTGCGCTCGAGGTGACGACGCTGCTCACCGAAGAGATGCGGGAGCTGTTCGGGGCCGAGGTGGAAATCCCCGTTCCGGGCGTATCGGGATTCGTAGAGAACATCGTCCTGGTGCGGCAGCTCGAGATCGCCTCGGAGCTCAAGCGGGCCGTCGCGGTCATGAAGACGCGCGAAGGCGCCCATGACGACAGGCTCCGCGAGATGAGGGTCAGCGACAAGGGGGTCGAGATCGGGGATCCGTTCGAGCTCCAGGAGGCGGTCCTGACCGGCGGGAGCATGCGGCGCAGGTTGTCTTCGAACAGCAAGGGACCTCGAGGGCCGTAGCGTGAAGACGATCCTCCTCGTCGATGACGAATACTCCATCATCGAGGTGCTCTCCTACCTCCTCGAAGAGGAGGGCTATGCCGTGCTGACGGCTTCGAACGGCCAGGTCGCGCTGGACCGCGCTGCCAAGAAAGTGCCCGACCTGGTCGTCACCGACCAGATGATGCCGGTCATGACGGGGACGGAGCTCCTCGCCGCCCTGAGGATGGACCCCGCCCTCGAGCACGTACCCGTGATCCTGATGACCTCCGCTCCACTGGCCGCGACCCGCAAGCTGCGCTGGGACGATTTCATCGCCAAGCCGTTTGCGTTCAGCGAGCTGCTCCAAGCAGTCCGGCGCGTGCTTCCCAAGGCCGAGAAATAGCTACACCGCCACGGCCGCGACCACGGTAGTGTCCGGCGCATGCGCACCGCCCTGCTGCTCGCGGCCGCCGCTTGCGCCTCCGCGCCGCGGCCGCGGCCCGAGCGATCCCGCCTGGAGCCCCTGCTGCTCGAGGCGCTCCGCTTCCCCACTGTGGCCGGCGACGACCAGGCCCGGCTCGGACAACAGCAATGGCTCCTCCGCACCGCGGGTTCGCTGGGGTTCATCGCCCGCGACGCGGGCCCGGTGACCGAGATCGAGCTGCCCGGACCCGAAGGCGCTCCGATCCTGGGGCTCGTGGTCCATGGCGACGTCCAGCCGGTGGACGCCGCGCAGTGGACCGTGCCGCCATTCGCGGGCGTTGCGCGGGACGGCGTGGTCTACGGGCGCGGCGCGGCCGACGACAAGGGGCCGCTGGTGCAGGCCCTGCTCGCGATGCACGCCATCCGCGACCTGCCGCGCACGCACACCGTGCGGCTATTGGTCGGGAGCGACGAGGAGAGCGGCTCCACGGACATGGGCATCTACCTCCGCTCCCACGCTCCGCCCACCTATAGCCTGGTCCTCGACTCCGAGTTCCCGGTGGTGGTCGGCGAGAAAGCGTGGGACGGCCTGGCGGTGTTTCCCGCGAATCTGGACGCGGGGAGCGACAAGCCCTGGCGGATCGAAGAGATCGACGCGGGGCTCGCCCCGAGCATCGTGCCGGATCGCGCGCGCTTGACGCTGCGTTGGCGGGACGGGACGCCCGCCTGGGAGACGCTGGAGCAACGCCTGCGGGCCAGGACGCCCGACGCCGGAACGACGCTGAAGCTGGCGCGGCGCGAAGGGCTGCTGGAGATGGCCGTGCAAGGCCGATCCGCGCACGCCGGCGTCAACGTGGAAGGGGGACGCAATGCGCTCGTCTCGCTGGCCCGGATCGTCTCCGGGGAGCTGCCGGACTGCGCGCTGGCGGATTTGCTGGGATTCGCGGCCTTTGCCGGCGCCGACCACCGCGGAGCGGCGATGGGCCTCGATGCCAAGGCGGCGCCCGGCTGGGGCGGGTGGACCGTAAACGTGGCGACGCTTCGAAAGGAACCGCGCTTGGAGGGAAAGCTCGCGCTGGTGATCAACCTGCGCCGCCCTCCGCCGCTCAGCGCGGCGCAGTCGCGCGCCCTCCTCTTCGCCCAGGTGCGGAAGTTCTCGAACCGCCTCGAGCCCGCGGAGCTCTACCTGCGGGACGAGCCGCTGGTCTTCGACCGCGACGCGAAGATCGTGCGGCGCCTGATGGACATTTATGCGCGAGCGACCGGCGAGCGGCCGCCTCCCGCGATCTCGGGTGGAGGCACGTATGCCAAGCGGCTGCCGGACGCGATCGCGTTCGGCATGTGGTTCCCAGGCAAGCCTTATCCGGGCCACGACGTCGACGAACAGATCGCGGAGGCCGACCTGCAGCGCGGCCTCGACGTCCTGATCGAGACCGTGCGCGACATTGCAGGCGGACCACCGATGCAGGAGCCTTTCCGGCCGTAGTACTCTCCCCGGCCTCATGCGCATCGCCAGACGCCTGCAGGACCTCGCACAGTCGGACATCCGCCGCATGACCCGCGAATGCGAGCGCGTGTCCGGCATCAACCTGGGCCAAGGCATCTGCGATCTTCCCACTCCGCCCCTGGTCCGCGACGGCGCCATCGCCGCCATTCGCGAGAACCGCAGCACCTACTCGTTCGCCGAGGGCGCGCGGGAGCTCAGGGACGCGATCGCGAAGAAGCTCGCCCGCGACAATGGCCTGCGGGCGGATCCGGCTGCGGAGATCTGCGTCACGGTGGGCGCGAGCGGCGCGTACGCGTCTGCCATCAGCGCGCTGCTCGACCCCGGCGACGGCATCCTCCTCTTCGAGCCGTACTACGGGTACCACCTGAACGCCGCTCTGGTAACGGGGCTGACGCCGGAGTTCGCCACCCTCACGCCGCCTCACTTCACCCTCCGGGAAGAAACGCTGGAAGCGGCAATCACCGCGCGCACCCGGGCGGTGGTGATCTGCACGCCCTCCAACCCGAGCGGCAAGATGTTCTCGCGCGAGGAGCTGTCGATCGTCTCGCGGGTGGCCCAGAAGCGAGATCTATTGGTGATCACCGACGAGATCTACGAGTACATCCGCTACGACGGCCGCCCGCACGTTTCCCCTGCGTCGATCCCGGGCCTGCGCGAGCGCACCGTCAGCATCATGGGCTTGTCGAAGACCTTCAGCATCACCGGCTGGCGGCTCGGATACGCCGTGGCGCCGGAGGAGATGACGCGGGCGATCACCCTGGTGAACGACCTGTACTTCGTCTGCGCCCCGACTCCCCTGCAGCTCGGCGCCGCCAAGGGGTTCGAGGCGCCGCGGAGCTACTTCGACGAGCTGCAGTCGGGATACCAGCGCAAGCGCGACCTCATTTGCGCGGCCTTGGAGCGAGGTGGCCTTCCTCCGGTCGTGCCGGAAGGGGCCTACTACGTGCTCGCGGACTGCGCCCGGCTGGGCTTTCCCACCTCGCGCGCGGCGGCGATGCACCTCCTCGAGACCACGGGCGTTGCCTCCGTGCCGGGCAGCGCTTTCTACCGCGGCGCCGAAGGCGAGCGGCTGCTCCGCTTCTGCTTCGCCAAAGACGACGGCGTGCTCGAGGAGGCGTGCAGGAGGCTCGCGGCGCTGCGATGAGATCGCCGCTCCTGCCCATCTTCCTGGTGGTGCTGGTCGACGTGCTCGGCCTCACCATCCTGCTGCCGCTGCTGCCGTTCTACGCGGAGCATTTCGGCGCCAGCCCCACGGTGGTGGGCCTGCTCGTCAGCACCTACGCGCTCTGCCAGCTGGTGGCCGGACCCGTCCTCGGTCAGATCTCAGACCAGGTGGGCAGGAAACCTGTCCTGGCCGTCAGCCAGGTCGGCACCCTCGCCGGCTTCCTGGTGCTGGCGTTCGCGCCCAACCTCTTCTTCGTTTTCCTCGCCCGGGTCATCGACGGGCTCACGGCCGGAAATCTTTCCATTGCGCAGGCCTACATCGCCGACGTGACCGCGCCCAAGGAGCGGGCCCGGGCGTTCGCGATGATCGGGATCGCCTTCGGGATCGGCTTCCTCGTCGGCCCCGGCGCCTCCGGATACCTGAGCACGCACTACGGCTACCACGTGCCCATCCTCTGCGCGGCCGCGCTCTCCCTCCTCAGCATCCTCGGGACCGTGTTCCTGCTTCCGGCGGTGCCGCCGCACCCGGAGGGCATCATGCCCGCCACCGTCCTCCAGGAAATGGAAGCGCCGGTGGCGCCCGGCGGGAAGCGGCTGCGGCTCTTCGACTGGGGAATATATTTGCAGTACTTCCGCAGGCCGGTCCTCAGCGGACTGTTGGCTGAGTTCTTTCTCTTCGCCTTCGCCTTCGCCACCTTCACGTCGGGCTTCGCGCTCTTCGCCGAACGCCGGTTCACCTGGCATGGCGTCCCGTTCGGGCCCAAGGAAGTCGGCTACGTGTTCATGTACTCGGGCCTCCTCGGCATCCTCGTCCAGGGCGCGATGCGCCAAGGCGTGCTCGTCCGCCGGCTCGGCGAAGCGCGATTGGTGACGCTCGGCCTGCTGTCCGGCGCCGCCGGATATGCGCTGCTCGGCTTCAGCTTCGGGATCGCCTCGCTGCTCCTGGCCGCGACCATCGCCTCCTTCGGCACCGGTGTCTTGCGCCCGGCGCTCACCAGTCTGATCACTCAGCAAGTTACGCGGTCCGAGCAGGGGGTGGTGCTGGGTCTGAACCAGTCGCTGCTCTCGATCGCGCAGATCGTCGGCCCGGCCATGGCCGGCGCCCTGATCGATCGCGGCTACCTGACCTCGTGGGCGCTCTCCAGCGCGCTGGTGCTCGGAATCGGATTGCTGCTCAATCTGCGCGCGCGAGGCCGGCGGGCACACGTGCCGGAGGCCGCCTAGCCCCGGCCACCCCAGCCTGGCCCACCCGCCCAGCGCCAGATCTCCAGCAGCACCTCGAAGGCGATCAGCAGGAAGATTGCCAGCTCCAGCAGCCACATGCGACGATCGCGCGCCACGTCCAGCACCAGCTCCAATGCCTCCTGGACCCCCTGCAGCTTCTGCGTCAGCGTGCCGTACCGATCGAGCAGATCGAACTCCGCCCGCAGATCGTCGTAGATGCGGTCGAGCGCCGGATCGTCCCAGGTCGCATCCGGCTTGTCGAGAAACGTCAGGACGACGATCACTTCCGAGCGGGTCGCGATCGCCTGCCCGATGAAGCGGTGCAACCCGCGGGTGCGCAGCGAGACCGTACCGTAGCGCTCGAGCGGCTCGACCAGCGCGGTGGTACGAGAGAAGAGGTCGGCGACGATGCGCTCGTAGTACTCCATCGCGGCGCTCTGGGCGACGATCAGCGCGACTACCGCCGCGCGGCTCGGCGTCAGCGAGTCGACCACCAGCACGCCGTCCACGATGTCCACCCGCGCCCCCGCTTCCTCCCGGACCGTGAAGCTCTCGCGCACCACCTTCGTAGTCAGCCCGGGCCGGGCGCGGTGGAGGCGGGCGAGCTCCACTTCCCGCCGCTCGAGCGGCACGTTGTGGAAGACGATGGCGCCGAACGGATAGAGGAACATCTCGCCACCGTCGGAGGGGACGACCAGCTCGCGAACCCCGAGGCGCGCGCCGGGAAATGCAGGGACCAGCTCGCGCAGCGAGAGGTTCTCTTCGAAAGCGATGGCAGCGAACTCGTGGGTCGTTCCCGCCATCAGATCGCCGGGCGCAGGCTAGAAACCGCGCGACGCCGGCGAGCCGGGAACGTAAGCGGGACCGACTTGAAGGCGCATTCCACCCGTGGCCGCGAGCAGGGTGAACGCGAAGGGCAGGCTCACGGTTCCGCTCTCCTGGATCAGTCCGGGAGGCGGATTGGGGAAGCGCTGCACCACCCGGAACGCATCGACGGCGACCTCGTCCAGGTACTGCACCCCCGAGGAAGCGGCGACGTGGACGTCGGTGATCTCGCCCTGCCGATCGAGCGTGAATTCGATCACCGTCCGGCGATCCTTGTACGAGTAGAGTTGCCCGGTGGGATCGCGCTTGCCGCTGGCGTCGATCACCTTCTGGGTCCAGACGCGGCCGACGGTCTCCTTCACCCGGTTGAGGAAACCGGCGAACTTGAAGCTGCGGGCGTTCAGGAACGTTCCCTCGCCCTCCTCGATGCCGCGGAGATCGTCCGGCATCGGGCCGCCAGACAGGGGACCCGAAAGGCCGATGGGCTGATCGAGCGTCAGCTTCAGTGGGCGCTGCTCGCCCGGCGCTCCCGGCGCAGCTCCCGGCGCGCCCGGCCCGACGCTGGAGCTCTTGCCCTGGCTCCCCGGGTCGGCGATCGCGACCTTCTTGCCGTTTCCCCGGAACGCCTCGCTCCCCTCGCGGTTCCGCAGCGTGCCGTCGGGCGCCTCGGGCGTGCGCAGCGGATCGCGCCGGTCCTTGCTGGGCAGCTCCGCCGCCTGCTTCTGGCGCTTCTGGGCCTGACCGCCGCCATTCTTGCCGTTGTCGCCCGGACGCTCGCTCATGGCCGGGGCCCCGGCCTCGGCCTTTTCGTTGCGCCCCTCCTTCTGGATCTTGGACAGGGCATTTTTGAAGAACGCGCTGGTCTCTCGGGCCCGCGTCTCCTTCTCCACGCGGCTGTCCTTCTCGGACAGGTACTTGGTCGCCTTGTCCGGCGCTTGCTCGTTGGTGGGCCCGAGCGAGACGATCTGCCCGCCGCGCAGCTTCTCCTCCTTCTCCGGAGGGGGCGGAACGATCGCGGGCGGAAGCTGAGGCACCCGCTGCTGCGGCCCGGCCGAGTTGGTGGATGGCCCGCGAGTGATCCCTTGCAGCTGGGAGCGATTCGAGGTCACCAGCGAAACCACTTGCTGGGGCGGGTGCTTGGGCCCCTGGAATATCGCGTCCTTGGCCACGCCGAGCAGCAGGAGGAAGTGGGCGGCGATGGAGATCGCGATCGCCAGTGTGACGCGCCGTCCGCGCCGGGCCGGCTGCTGGGGCAAGGGCATACCGCAGGCATTGTAATCCCGGGTGGGCCTGGTCGGCGACTTGGCGAAGGTCCAATGCCGACGTTCGGACGCGCGGCTGTCGCGTTCGGGGAGCACCCGTTCGCAACATCCCGTGGACGCTAGTAAATCCTCACAGGAGTCGCTCCTGAGTAGTACCACTTCAGGATGTCTCGGTAGCTCGCGCCCCGCTCGGCGCGGCCGATGGCGCCCGTCTGGCACATCCCGCTCCCGTGGCCCCAGCCCCCTCCGGCGAAGGTCCAGCCGCCCTTGTCGCGTTCGATGACGAACATGCCGCTGTTGAGGTTGCGGAAGAGCTTCCGGATGGGAAGCTCGCCGTACACCCGGACGGTCGCCCGGCCGCCCGCGATCCGGAGGGCGCGCGCCCGGCCTGATACCCCCCGACCTTCCACGGTGAGCGAACGGACGCTGCCGACCCCGAGCGGCGCGCAGATCTCGTCGACCTCACGCTGCGCAAACGCCCGGCGCCAGCGCAATTTTTCCGGGTTGGCGAACCCGGACTGCGCGCAGTAGCTGGGGACCGGATTGAGGTGGACGAAGCGGGAGACCAGCGCTTCGCCGATTCCGTCGCGAAATTCCGCCATCCCGCGCGCCCCGGGATCGAAGTCGGGGCGACCGCGCAGGGACGGATCCGCCGGACCGCCCCAGACGGCGTCGTTGTCCTCGGTGTAGCCGCCGCAGACGGCCGAGTACACCGAGTCCACCAGCCGGCTCTTGCCGTTTCGTTCCGCGAACAGCGCCTCGCCGCGCGTCGCATCGACCGCCGCGCCCGGGCCCGGCTCCTCCGCGGCCAGGCCCTTGTAGACCTGGCAATGCTGCTCGGCGCAGAGCAGATACGGGTCGCCGAGATGGCGAGCGCCGATCTTCGCCAGCACTTCGCCCCGCGCGGTCACCGCCTGGGCTTTGAGCGCCTCGATGTGCGCCCTGGCAAAGATCTCGCTGGGAACCACTCCCTTGATCAGGCGCTCCATTCCGATGGCCGCCACCAGCGCAAGCGACCCCGACGCGTCCACCGCCGCGAAGAGCCGCCCCGGATAGGTGCGATCCTCATAGCCGTGGAAGCTGTACCCCATGCCGTGCTCGACCTGCTCCACGGCGATGCCCGGGTCAGCCCGCAGCTCGATCGCGCTCTCCCCGACCGCGACGGAGCTGCCGTGCGGGTCGCGCAGCTCGATCCGGGCGCGCGGCCGTGCCGCGGATTCCCGACGGATCTGCACTCTCACGCCGAACCGGAGCTGCAGCTCCTGGGCTTGCCGGCGGGCTCCTACTTCCGTCCCATCGCCTTCTGCAAGCAGGGCGTAGCGCCGCGTGTCCACCACGTGGCCGGCGATCCCGTACGCTTCGCCCACGGTGGCGACGCGCACCCGCACTCCCCTTGCCGCCCACTCGTCGCGCGCCTTCTGCAGGCCGTTCTTGTCGTCGTAGCGCAGCTGCTCCAGCTCCACCCAGGCGGCGCCGACGCCGGGCGCGGTTTCCAGGAGCTGCAGGGTCCACCGGCCCGGGACGCCTTCGCTGACGGCGGTCGTCGACTCTCCCGAGTCGGTGCGCGCCAGCGCCGTGAGCGGCCCCTGCGGCGACACCGTAATCTGGTGCCGTCCCTCGAGCACGCGCACCGTGATCAGCGGCTCGCCGCCCGCGAAGGAGAGCCTGCGCGAGTAGAGGAGCTCCAGCGGGTCGTCCGGCGCCGGAGCGCCGGAGAACAGATCGTCCTCCGCAGGCAGCGCGCGGGAAAGGAGCGCGCCGCCGACGAAGGAGAGGAAACTTCTGCGCGGCGTCTTCATCTGCGCGAGTGCGTCCGCTCCACGTACGCGCGAAACGCTGCCCGCAGTCTCTTCGTCATGGGACCCGGTCTGCCGTCGCCTACCTTGCGGACCTGGTCTCCGGACGATTCCAGGAAGGCGAGGCTGGTCACCGGCATGGCCTCGCGGAGCGTGCTGGTCATGAAGACTTCGTCCGCCGCCGCCAGGGCCTCCGGACCGTGCGGCTCTTCCCGCAGGATCAGTCCTTCCTCGCGGGCGATCTCGATGAACAGGGCGCGGGTGACGCCTTCCAGCATCCCCAGGGCGAGCGGAGGAGTGACCAGGACACCGCGCTGCACGAAAAACACGTTGGAGGTCGTTCCCTCGGTCACCCGGCCGCGCAGATCGAGCAGGATGGCGTCGTCGGCGCCGGCCTCGTGCGCTTCCCGGAGCGCGAGGATGTTGTTGAGGTAGTTGCCGGTCTTCAGCGCCGGATCGAGCGCTTGCGGGGGGTTGCGCCGGATCTTCGCGATCGCCATCCGCAGCCCGCTCTCGTACTGCTCCTCGGGCGGGACGGACAGCGGGCGCACGATGATCACCAACCGGTTCTGGCCGCGCGCAAGAAGGGGCGAGAGGCCGAACTCCCCGGTCCCGCGGGTGACCACGATGCGCGCGTACGACTCGGCGTTGTCCGCCGCATCGAGCGTCCGCTGCAGCTCGTGCGCGAGGGTCTCGCGCGGCGGAAGCGCGAGGTCGAGGCGCTGCGCCGTCTTCTCCATGCGCGCCAGGTGCCGCTCCAGCTCGAAGGGGCGGGCGCCGTAGGTCCGGACCACCTCATAGACGCTATCGCCGTAGAGGAACCCGCGGTCGAGCACCGGGACCAGCGCCTGCTCCGGCGGTACCAGCTTGCCTTCGACGTTACAGAGAACAGGCACCGGACTTTGGTACCCCCGGAAGCGCGCTCACGCAACTTGGCTCACCGCGCCGGATTCACGATGCACGCGCGGCGCCGATGCGCTACAACCTCGCGCGAGCCGCTAGCTCAGCTGGTAGAGCACCGGCCTTTTAAGCCGAGGGTCGTGGGTTCGATCCCCACGCGGCTCACTCTGCAGAATCTGGTTTTCGCTCGGCAAATCCTCGGCGCGTTTCGGGTCGGAAGCGCTCGCGCCGGGTCCGTCAGCAACCTGTCAGCAAACGGAGCCGGATTTTTCGGTCCGATGCGGGTGATACCATCCGGCCCCGTGTGCCGTCTGGCTGAAACGGTCGAGCGCTGCGCCTCAAGGGCGATCGCGAGCGCGCACCGGGTGCAACGCATCCTGCGGCATGCATCGGTGACGACGACGACCGGCACCTACGGGCACCTCGCGCTCGAGGATCCGCGTGCAGCGCACAGCGGTAGTCGCCTTCCTGGGCTCGGGCGCGCGATGAGAGCGCGTGTTCGACGTCTCACTCTTTCGACTGCGGTTCTTCGGCAAGGATTTTCTGAAATTCCACGATGCAAAGATCGCAGATGCGCACGTTGTTCCGCTCGATCATGTTGTTGAAGTCCGGCGGAATCTTGTCGCAGAAGCTGCAACGCTTCTCCGCCCAAATCTCATCGCGGAATCTCAACGCCTCGTCGCCCGTGATCTTTGCGTCGATCCAGCAGCCCGAGACTCCATGGTACGCGCGCTCGGCGCTCGTCTTCGCCTGCGCGGTTGACTCGTACTTTCCGCCGATCCCGAGAAGGTCCCAGTCCTGATCGCAGTGCAAGAGCATGATTTCGCCGCTCTTCAGGTCTTCGACGATAGCCAGACAGGGCACCGGCCCTAATTCCTTCAATCCCTCGTCGACCTTGCCAACGAAAAGAGAGCTGTGACCCGAGTACGTGACGGACTCGTCCAGCACGGCGTATTCGAGTACGCGAGCGTTGCCGAGCACGGGTGGTGGTTTCTCGCTCATAGCCGCAGCCACTCTAGTGTAAGCCCCACCTAGAGTTTAGCGTGCGTGCCACGTTACGAGCGCAGTTCGGGCTTTGGATGGGCGACTCGAAGGGCGTTTCGCGAGAGCGAGGAGCGCGCCGAGCGCGTGCGCGCGATGGCGGCCCTGAGGCGGAGCGAGGCTCAGCAAACGGTCAGCAACCGGAGCCCGGGTTTCTGCTCGTCTCCGAATCGTTGCCGAGACCTTTCCTGGAGGCCACGCGGAGTCGTATAGGGATGGCGCCGCCCTGGCACGCCACGTCTGACCGCCGGGGCGGCAGCTACTCGAGTCCAGGAGGAACCCATGCGTCCATTTGCGATCGCGGTATCCACGGCCATCGCCGCGGCTCTCTACATCCCGTCAGCGGCGCGCGCCAACGACGACGAAAATGGGCCGTCCAACGTGCAGCTCGGCCCGCGCCCGTACTACCTCGTTGACAAGCTCGCGGACGGCCCGCTCAAGTCCAAGCTCCAGCGCTGCGCAAATGGGCCGTTCCACCAGACTCAATTCTCGATCGGCCACCGTGGAGGCGGGACGCTGCAGTTTCCGGAGCACACAAGGGAGTCCCACCAGGCGGGCGCGCGGATGGGCGCGGGGATCCTCGAGTGCGACGTGACCTTCACGAAAGACGGGGAGCTCGTGTGCCGGCACGATGAGTGCGACCTGCACACCACGACGAACATCCTCGTCACCAATCTGGCGAACAAGTGCTCGCAGCCATTCTCGCCGGCGGAGTTCGACTCGACCGGCAATCGGACCAAGGCGGCCTCCGCGCTCTGCTGCGCAAGCGATCTCACCGTCGACCAGTTCAAGTCGCTCAAGGGCAAGATGGACGCCTCCAACCCGAACGCCAGGACCCCTGAGGAATTCCTCGGCGGGACCGCGAACTGGCGCACCGACCTGTACTCGACGGGAGGCACGGTGCTCACGCACAAGGAGAGCATCCAGCTCATCCGGTCGCTGGGAGCCAGGTTCACGCCCGAAGCGAAGGCTTTCAATCCTGCCGCCAAGGTGAAGCCCAACGAGGCGCTCGGCGGGAATCCCCGCGAGAAGTTCCTGCAGAAAATCATCGACGAATACAAGACCGCGGGCGTTCCGGCGCACGACGTGTTCGCTCAGTCCTTCCTGCGCAGCGACGTCGAATTCTGGATCAAGAACGCCCCGGATTTCGGCCGGCAGGCGGTCTTCCTCGACGATCGTTACGAGACCCGGGAGACGCCGCAGACGCCGCTGCTGAATCCCAATGACCCGACGACCTGGGTGCCGAGCATGCAGGAGCTTCGAGCCAAGGGAATCCGGATCATCGCCCCTCCAACGTTTGTTCTTCTCACCGTCGAGAACGGCAAGATCGTGCCGTCCAAGTACGCCAAGGCAGCGCGGGAGGCAGGGCTCGAGATCATCACCTGGACGCTCGAGCGGTCCGGACGCATCAACGAGGAGGTGATCCCGTCGAAGAACTTCTACTACCAGTCGGTCATCCCCGCTCTGCACAACGACGGGGACATCCTCGTGGCGCTCGACGTCCTCGCCAGGCACGTAGGCATCCTGGGCATCTTCTCGGATTGGTCCGCGACCGTGACGTATTACGCGAATTGCATGCGGCTGTAGGATTCGGGTCGGGGGAAAACGCCCCTGATCGGTCCCGTGGCTCGGCTCGCAGCACAATCGCGCTGCGTTGCAGATTGTGCTGCGGCCGCGGTTTAGCGAGGATGGTCGCGTGGACCGCCGTGGACGTCGGCTGTGGGTGGCGCTGGCGGGAGCCCTTGCGCTCCACGTCATGGTGCTGCTTGGGCTGACACGTCTACCGAGCGGCAAGGCCGTAGTCACGCCGCCGGGGCCGAAAGTGATCCCAGTCGCGCTGCGCAGGCTGGCGCCGACAAGCGGGACATCGCAGCCCGAAGAGAAGGGGCCCGCTCGGGCACAGCCGACGGCGAGCCGCAGGGCAGCGGCGGCTCCGCCCGTAGCCTCGACCCTGCCGCCCGTTCCGGATGCCCGCGCGGAAGGCGAGCACACGAGCGGGCCGCGTGACTGGCGTGCCGATGGCATCTACCGCCCGGGCGGCCGACTCTCCCTCCAACTCGCTCATCCCGAAAGCGCGCTCCCCGGCCCGCAGGGAGATGGCTCTTCGGGCCTCGTGCAGGAAAAGTCGCGCGAAGAAAAGCTCGCCGAGGAGAAGGAGATCGTCAGCCGCAGGATCGAGAGTTGGGTGTCGGATGCGAGGGGGAAGCAGAGAGCGGAAGCGGGGAGAGACGGCTACTGGCAGGCGGTCCAGGACCGGCTCGGCCGCGGCTTCGATCCCGGCTGGGACGTGCTCGAGCAAGGCCCGAAAGATGCACCGCGTTCGAGCCTCGGTGCGTTCATCGATTCATGGAAGAAGCAGGCGGCGGCATACGGACGGTCGGGCAATCCCTTCTCAGGGTTGCCCGGCGCGCCGGGCGCGACCAGGCCTTTGCACGAGGAGTTCACCGAGCTCGCCAACGCGGATCGCGGGCTCGACAGCGTGAGCCTCGGAAAGACGCTCCAGCCCTTCAGCATGGTGCTCGCGGCCGGCGCGGTCTCCGGAAATGTCTGGCATCACAGCCTCATCGCCTTGGTACGGATTTCCCTGCGCGGGGACGGCTCGCTCCTCGCGGTCGAACTGTCCGGCACCAGCGGCAATGCCGCGTACGACCGCCTCGTCCTCGGGAAGGCGCGCTCGCTCGGCACGCTGCCATCCGGTCCTGCCCCGTTGGCGCGGGAGACGCTCTGGGCGTTCGAGACTGACTTTACGCAGATTCCGCCGTTTCCCGTCGCGGGCTGCGCGCTCGACGACTTCATTCCCAAGAACTGCTGGCGTCCGCTGCAGAAGCTCCAGCGCTCGCGCGTGCGGCTGCTGGCGATCTACTGAGGTCCCGAACCTGTTACCGCGGGACCCAGGATGAATTCACCCTCGTGACGTCTGCGCGCGCCTGGTTAGACTGCGGCGCATGAGAAGCAAACAAGCACCCATTCATTCGGGGTACGGGGAGCAGACCACGGCTCGCGAGGCCCTGGGAAATCTCGATCTCAGCGGCGCCATCGCCATCGTTACCGGTGGGCACGCGGGCCTTGGGCTCGGGACGACCCGGGCGCTTTCCGACGCCGGAGCGACGGTGATCGTCGCTGCGCGAACGCCGGACGCGGCGCGCCCGGCCCTCGGAGGCATCGCTCGCGTCGAGGTCGATAGGCTCGATCTACTCGATCCCGCATCCATCGATGCATTCGCCGAACGCTTCGTCGCGACCGGCCGGCCCCTGCACATGCTGGTGAACAATGCGGGCATCATGGGGCCGCCGCTCGTGCGCGACAGGCGCGGGTTCGAGTCGCAGCTGGCGACGAATCATCTGGGCCACTTCCAGCTCACGTCGCGGCTCTGGCCGGCGCTGCGCCGCGCGAAGGGCGCGCGGGTGGTGTCGCTGTCGTCGCGCGGGCACAGCCGCGCGGCCATCGACTTCGAGGATCCGCACTTCGAACGCCGCCCGTACGACAAGTGGAAGGCGTACGGACAATCGAAGACCGCCAACGCGCTCTTCGCCCTGGCGCTCGACGCGCGCGGCGAGGCGCATCGCGTCCGCGCGTTCGCGGTCCACCCGGGGGCGGTCCTGACCGAGCTGATGCGGTTCCTGCCGCAAGGCGAGATCGACGCCCTCCTCACTCGCCTCGCCGGTACAACCTTCAAGACGCGGGAGCAGGGAGCGGCGACCAGCGTGTGGTGCGCGGCCAGCACGCAGCTCGAGGGGATGGGCGGCGTGTACTGCGAGGACGTCGACATCGCCGTGCCGGTCGACGCCGAATCCACCACCCTGACCGGCGTGCGGCCGTGGGCGATCGATCCGGCCGCGGCCGAACGCCTGTGGACGTTGAGCGAAGGCTGGACCGGCTTGCGGTTCAACCCCTGACGGCGAAGAGCTTCTTCGCGCGCTCCACGCTGGTGCCGGGTCGCGGCGTATAGAGGCTGACGCCCGGTCGAGCCCGGGGGACATCGTCTCTTGGGGCAATTGACTCGCCGGAGGCGGCGATGCTCCCCTCGCTGGCGAGCGACCAAGGGGCGAGAATGCAGAACGAAAAGAAGCCGGGATTGAAGGAAAGGGCAGCCCGGGAAATGAAGGCGTTCTTGGTCATCGCCCTGTACCTCGCCTTCGTGTTCGGTGGATTCAACGCAGCCCCGGAGCTTGCGGCTCACCCGCAGGTTTGAGCCGCGAAGATCCTGGTTGACGCCACCGCCCCTCATTGGCGCTCGCCCATCGCGATTCCGGCCAGCTCTTTCGGATACGCATTCAGCAACGTCTCGGGCACCTTGATCCGGCGTCCCATCACCTGCGACTCGAGCATGAGCGCATTGGTGACGGCCTGGCCGGCGAAGTGGTTGTTGTTGACCACGTAGACTTCGGTGACGCCCGCCTCCTCCGCGAGGGCCTTGGTGCGCTCCGCCCATGGGCTCAGCTCGGCGGACGAATAGAGGTAGTCGTAGCGCTCGTCCCTTCCCGCGGTCTTGCGGAACCAGTCCTTGTAGTTGCGCCCGTGCACGCGCACGTAGCCGACCGGGGAGGTGGCGCGTGCCGACGGCGGCAGCGAGTTGCGGAACATGGGCTGGTCAAGGTTGACGATCCCGATGCGTTCCGCAGCCAGCTCAGCGTAGAACTCCGGCTGGTTCCAGGAGATGTGCCTGACCTCCACCACGAGCGGGTAATCCTGGAATGCCTTCCCGAGATCGCGCAGCCATTCCCGGTTGGGCTCCAGGTTGCGGAAGGACCAGGGGAACTGGAGGAGCAGGGCGCCGAGCTTGCCTGCGTCGGCCAGGGGATCGAGCCCCTCGCGCACCGCGTCCACCTCAACCCGCGTCCACGCGGTCCCGCGCTCATGCGTGAAGCGCTTGTAGAGCTTGGCGGTGAAACGGAAGTCGCCATGGTCGGCGACCCGTTGGACCCAGCCGCGCGCCACCTGGGCAGTCGCGGGCCGGTAGAACGTAGAGTTGATCTCGATGGTGTCGAAGTAGTCCGCCAGGTACCGCAGCGGATCGAAGCCCTTGGGCTTGGGGACGGGATAGACCTTGCCCTTCCAGTCCGGGTAGTCCCAACCCGCCGGGCCGAACCGGACCGTGCCGCCGCGCGTGGTCAGTCGAGGCATCGCGCCGCAGAGTAGGCGGCCGGCTCGTCAAAGTCTCGGGGCGACCTACAGAACACCATCCAGCCGCCCCCGCACTCACGCCGGCGCACCCCGCTGTGGTGGGCCACCGCGCGCCGGCACGTTATCGTATTTGAATGGCACCGAAGATCGGTTGATGCGAGAGGCTCGATGCCGCCGAGCACCCGCCCGTCGCGCGCAGCTCATTCCCCGGCGGCATGGCGCCTTCCGCAGCCAGGAAGGCCTCATGGCGGACGCACAGTCCCGCAGTTACCGGTTCCGCGTCAGCGGCATCGCGGCGCACGTCAGGGAGGGAGCCGCCGCGTTCCCGTGTCAGCTCGAGGAGCTCGCGGCCGACGGTGCATTCCTGCGCACGGATCGGGTCATCGAGGTGGGCACCGCCCTGGAAGTCGACCTGGTGAAGCCTGGAGGACGGAAGCCGCTGCACCTTCGCGCCGTCGTCTTGCGGACCGTCCCGAGCCACGACGGACATCAGCCAGGTCTCGACGTGGAATTCAGGCTGGTACCTCCAGACGACTTCCAGCGGCTCGTCGCGTGGCTGGAAGAGATGAAGTCGCGCGCGACCAAAGCATCCGCCCAGGCCCCTCCCGCCGCCGCCGTCCGGGCCGCCCCGGCCGCGGTGCTCCCGGCGGCCACCACCGATCCCTTGCGAGAGGACGGCGGCGACGAGCGATCGAAGCTGATGCTGCAGATCAAGGGCCTGCTGCTGGAGATGGACGATCTGCGCGACCGGTTGCAACTGCGCGACATCGAGGTCGACGATCTGCGGCGTCAGCTCTTTACCGCCGAGCAACTGCTCGGACGACGAACCCCGAGTTAGCCCCGGCCCCACAAACATCCTCAGGGGGTACGCCTGAGCCTCAGCCCCATCTCAAGCTGAGCGCTTCAGGAGCCTCGCGACGGTGTCCTCGAGCTCACGCCGGTCGACCGGTTTGGTCACGTAGGCGTCGAAACCCGCTTCCTTAGCCCGCTCCTCGTCGCCCCGCATCGCCATCGCCGTCACCGCGACCAGCGGAGTCGCGTCAAAAGCGTCATCAGCCCTCAGCTCGCGGGCCGTGGCAAAGCCGTCGCTGCCGGGCATCGCCAGGTCCAGCAGGATCAGCGATGGCCTCTCGCGCCGCGCGATCTCGATGCCGGCTTCGCCTGTCCCAGCGAGCAGGACGCGATATCCCTTGCGCTCGAGCAGGGTCCGGATCAGCTCGCGGTTGACGTCGTGGTCATCGACCACCAGCATCGTCGGCGCGTCCGGGGGAGCTGGCCGGTCCTCGGGCACAGGTGCGGCGGCGCCGTTCGAGTCGACCTGCCGCAGCAGCGGGATGCTCT
>Ga0209488_10001620_pt1 | contig 19173 bp, 16 predicted proteins | sample Rivendell_Oct201_8_FD_188349 | JGI IMG/M metagenome (GOLD analysis project Ga0209488, IMG submission 188349) | Vadose zone soil microbial communities from the Eel River Critical Zone Observatory, Northern California, USA -... | ecosystem: Environmental > Terrestrial > Soil > Vadose zone >...
ATTCAAGGCATCCGCCGCGCTGAAACCAAAGATCCGGTCTTCATGCTCGATGAAATCGACAAGGTCGGCCGCGACTTTCGTGGCGATCCCGCTTCGGCACTGCTCGAAGCGCTCGATCCGGAGCAGAACTCCTCTTTCCGTGACAACTATCTCGACGTGACTTTTGATCTGTCGAAAGTCCTGTTCATTACGACCGCGAACATGCTCGACCCAGTCGCCGAGCCCTTGCGTGATCGCATGGAGATCATCGAACTCCAGGGCTATACCGAAGAAGAGAAGGCGCACATCGCCTTCCAGTACCTGATTCCGCGGCAGGTGGAAGAAAACGGAATTACCGCCGAGCAGATCGAATTTCCGCATGATTCGGTGCACTACATCATTCGGCATTACACGCGCGAGGCTGGTGTCCGCAGTCTTGAGCGAACCATCGGAACTATCTGCCGCAAGCAGGCGAGGCGCATGGCCGAAGGCAAAACCGACAAGCTCGTGGTCACCAAGGAAATCATTCAGGAATTTCTCGGTGGCATCAAGATCCGCGTGGAAGGCGAAATTGCCGAGCGCACGGAACGTCCCGGAGTGGCCGTGGGCTTGGCCTGGACGCCGTCCGGCGGCGACGTGCTCTTTGTTGAGGCCAACGCCATGAAAGGCAAAGGCGGATTCACCATGACCGGCCAGATCGGCCAAGTCATGCAGGAGTCGATGCAGGCCGCATTGACCTGGGTTCGTTCGAATGCAGCCCAGCTCGGCGTGCCCGACGACTTCTTCGCCAACCACGATATTCACATTCACGTGCCCGCAGGCGCGATTCCGAAGGACGGGCCTTCCGCTGGAGTGACCATGGCCACCGCCCTGGTTTCTCTGCTGACCGCTCACCGCATCACGCCGCTCATTGCCATGACCGGAGAAATAACGCTCAGCGGCAACGTGCTTCCTGTGGGCGGCATTAAAGAGAAAGTGCTCGCGGCCAAACGCGCCGGCGTGCGCGAGGTGATTTTGCCCGCGGACAACAAGATGAACGTGGACGAAGATCTCACGCCCGAACAGCTTGAAAATCTGACGGTGCACTACGTCAAGACGATCGACCAGGCGCTCCGCGTGTCGCTGCCCGAAGTGGCCAAGGGCCCAGCCGCAAAGATCCTCGAGCCCGTCAAAGAGCCGCAGCCAGTTCGCGAAGGGGTGCTAACCCAGGCCTAGAAATTGGCGATGTAGATTGGTAATGTGGTGCGGGCATTCCCTTCGACTTCGCTCAGGGCAGGCCTGCCCGGAAGTTTTGACGTTCAGTATGTGAAGAAGGCGATGTACAATAAGTAACTGATCCGTACCGACCGACCGATCCTCACGGCCGGTTTTTTGCATCACAACTTCCAAGTTTACCGAACAAGAATGAAGCTAGCCTGCTTATCTCTGCTCAGTCTTCTACTGGCAATCGCAGCCGACCCCCTACTTGGCCAGACCACGACCACCGAAAATTCTTCTGCTTCCACCCAGACAACACATGATCCAGCCGCGGCTACGGTCGCAGGGATTGTCACGAAAGATCCAGGTGGCGAGCCGATGAAGAAAGCCCTGGTCGAGTTGATCGCGGAGAGCCAGGCTACGGGCGGAAACCATACAGCGCTCACCGGTGCGGATGGCGCGTTCCACATGGACAACATCGCGCCGGGACGTTACCGGCTTTTTGCCGAGCGCACCGGCTACCTGGAAGTCGACAAGCATCGTCCGCGCTCGGACGGCCGCTTGCTGACTTTGACTGCCGGGCAAGAGCTCACAGACGTCTTAATCCGCCTGCAGGCTGCGGCAGTAATTGAGGGTCGCGTGACCGACGAAGATGGCGATCCTTTGGCCGAGGCGCAGGTCTCGGTGCTGCGACAGACCTTCGCTTTGGGCCGCCGGCATTGGGAGCAAGCTGGCGGGGAACGCACCAACGACCTGGGCGAATACCGCATTGCCAATCTTCCCGCTGGAAGCTACTACATCTCCGTCACGCCCCCGCTGGACTTCAAGAGCCTGATCGAAGCGGCAAACGCTCCGGCATCCGATCCGCGCAATGCCGCGACTGGATCGCCGGAAAGGCCTGCGCCAACGTCGTACAAGACGACTTATTATCCGGGAACCAAAGAGCGCACCCAGGCCGCGCCCGTCGACCTACATGCGGGCGATGATTTCCCGGCCAATTTCTCCCTGACGCCGAGCCCCAGCGTTTTGATTCGTGGCTCGATTACCAATCTTGCGCCGGGTAATTCGGCCGTGGTGATGCTGCAGTCCAAAGACTCGAATCTGACGCAGAGTGCTGCCGAGGTGAAAAAGAATGGCAGCTTTGAGATTCGTGACGTCTCACCAGGTGTCTACACGCTAGTAGGGGCTGTTACCGATGCCACCGGAACCAAGCTGGCGCGGCAAACAGTGCAAGTTGGTTCCGCGAACGTAGAGGGGCTCCGCCTGGCGCTGCAGCCGGGTGGCTGGATTCACGGCTATCTTCGCCTGGAGAGCAAAACCAGGATGGGAAGATTCACGCCGGCGAAAACCTTTCTCTCGTTGCTCCCGGGCGACGGCGACGACGACGTGTCGAGCGCAATGCCGATCCTAGAAAGCTTTGTCCCGCTGGCTCACGTGAATTTCGATGGCAGTTTCGAGTGGAAAGACGTGCCACCGGGGCACTATTACATTCAGTTCTCAGGCGATGAGAGCATGAGTCCGGACTGGTTCCTCAAGTCGGCGGTTGTAGGAGGCCGCGACGTAATCGATACGGGATTCAGCGTGAATGGCGGTGCCGCCTTGCTCGACTTGGTAGCAAGCGCGGACGGAGCCGCTGTCGATGGCTTGGTGGCCAACGCAAAAGGCGGGCCTGTGGCGAATGCTGTAGTCGTCGCCGTGCCGGAACCGCGCTTTCGCTCGCGTACTGACCGCTATTACAAGACAGTCACCGATCAGAGCGGACATTTCACTCTCCATGCGGTCACGCCCGGCGCCTACACGCTCATCGCATGGGAGAGCATTGACGGGGAAGCGTATTACAACCCTGAATTTCTCAACAAGTACGAGACCCAGGGAAGAGCTCTGCACCTGACTGAAGGAGAGCGAACGAGCGTGCGGTTAGGGCCGGTGTCCTGGGAAGAAGCCTCGGCAGACCAACCCTAACACGGTTGTGGAGAAACTATGGCTACGAAGTGCCAGGCGCTAAGATTCCTGTCGTCATAGAATTTTGATCGAGAAGTTGACGGGCGCCGCAGCTTCCGGGCCGGCTCATGTCTGCAGAGGGCAAAGAGGAGGGCCATTCTGACCGCTTGCAGCACCATCAGGCAGTGTTGTCCCCGAACTTTGGCTGTGTTTCTGCGCGGCCACGACTTCGCTCCACATCCAGGTAGGCTTCAAATCACATCTGCAAAATACGCAGCGGGTCGCTCGTGTGTAGACCAGGTGCCCATAAGACGGGCACTTGCTGTTTGTGCACAACGTCATTGTCATCTCGAATCTGTCAACCAACTCGGTGCCGAAGGTTCGAACCTGAACGGGGATTCTTAACAAAAACTAGCACGAAGTGCGGGAGGAATAGACTTCGTATTTTTGGCATCCATGGATTGATTTTTCTTCTAAGTACCGAAACCCGTTGCGCCGGCGCAGGTAGGCAGGCATTCACGGAACTCCAGGAGGCCACGTTCCTGAAAGAGGAGCAGAGTGATAAGCGAATCCGGTAGAATGGAAGTTTTCACCGCACCGCTTGCTCACTTCTGATCCCATCGTCTCATCGATCCTGGCCTTCTGGGCAGCGCCCAGGGGCATTCTTCCCTACATCCGCCAGCACATCCTGGACAAGACATTTCAGGGCCTTTATAAAGCTGACGCATTCGATTTCGCTTTGCTCATTCCTTATTTCATTGTTCTGATTCTGCTTGCGGGCTACGGCGCGCACCGCTACATCCTGGTCTATCTTTATTACAAGCACAAAAAAAATCGCACCACGGAACCAGCGGACTATTTTGAAGATTTGCCCCGGGTCACGGTGCAGCTTCCTATCTTCAATGAGCAATATGTCGTGGAGCGGCTGCTTGAGGCCATCTGCAAGCTGAAATATCCGAAAGAGAAACTCGACATCCAGGTGCTCGACGACTCCACCGACGAAACCGTCGAAGTCGCGCGCGGCCTGGTCGAGCGTTACGCTGCGCTGGGCAATCCCATCACCTACCATCATCGCACCAATCGTGAGGGCTTCAAGGCCGGAGCCCTGGCTGAAGGGATGAAGATAGCGAAGGGTGAATTCATCTCCATCTTCGACGCCGACTTTACCCCGCCAGAAGACTTCCTGCTGCGGACCATTCACCACTTTGCCACCTCTGGCGTCGGCATGGTGCAGACGCGTTGGACCCACATCAATCGCGATTATTCCATCCTCACGCAGGTCGAGGCTATCTTGCTCGACGGACATTTCGTTCTCGAGCATTCCGGCCGCGCCCGCAGCGGCGTCTTCTTCAACTTCAACGGCACCGCGGGTGTGTGGCGGCGGAACGCGATTGAAGAAGCCGGAGGCTGGCAGCACGACACGCTGACCGAGGACACAGACCTTTCCTATCGCGCGCAGCTCAAAGGATGGAAGTTCATCTACCTGCAGGACGTTGAGTGTCCAGCCGAGTTGCCGGTAGAGATGACGGCATTCAAGACGCAGCAGGCCCGCTGGGCCAAGGGGCTCATCCAGACCGGAAAGAAGATTCTGCCGCGAGTGCTCAAAAGCGATGCGCCCTTGCACACCAAGATTGAAGCCTGGTATCACCTCACGGCCAACCTAAGCTATCCGCTGATGATCGTTCTCTCAGTGTTGCTGTTGCCGGCCATGATCATCCGCTTCTATCAGGGCTGGTTTCAGATGCTTTATATCGACCTGCCCTTGTTCATGGCCTCGACGTTTTCTATTTCGAGTTTCTACCTGGTCTCGCAGCGGGAACTTTTCCCCCGAAGTTGGCCGCGCACGCTGTTGTACCTGCCGATTCTCATGGCCCTGGGCGTGGGTCTCACCATCACCAACACCAAAGCTGTGATCGAAGCTCTCATGGGCAAGCAGACCGCATTCGCCCGCACCCCGAAGTACCGCGTCGAGTCGAAGCAAGACAAGGTAGGAGCGAAGAAGTACCGCCGGCGACTGGGATGGGTTCCGTGGGTAGAATTGTTGATTGGCGCATATTTCGCACTGACAGTTATCTACGCCATCCAAAACGAAAAGTTCATCACCGTGCCGTTCTTGCTGCTTTTCGTAGTGGGCTACTGGTACACCGGACTAATGTCGCTTTTACAAGGCCGCTTTTCCGGGGTTTCGCTCGGGGCAGAGCCGCACAGCAAGCCTTTCCCGGTGGGTGTCTAGCGCAACCTGGGGGGTCATCCCGCGCTTCTTCAAAATTCAAATCGTCGACGCTGGCTTACCTTGACAAGCCGTCGTTATAGACGTGACGGCATGTAGTGATATAGCGGGGTAATTTAGTTCCGGGCAGCGACTTCTTCTTGCGGAACTTCTCTCGCGGCGTAGTGCGAATCCACATACTCGTCGAGGATCCCGATAAACTCCGCGACGATGCGATCGCCCTTCAATGTGGTGAACAGGCGCCCATCCACGTAGACCGGAGCCTTCGGTTCTTCGAACGTTCCGGGGAGAGAAATGCCGATGTTGGCGTGCTTCGACTCTCCGGGCCCGTTGACCACACAGCCCATGACGGCCAGCTTCATCTCCTCGACGCCAATGTAGCGTCCTTTCCAGGACGGCATCTGCTCGCGCAGGTAGGACTGAATCTGCTGTGCCATTTCCTGAAAGAAAGTGCTGGTGGTGCGTCCGCAGCCGGGACAGGCCGTCACTTGCGGAGTAAAGCTGCGAATGCCCATCGACTGCAGAATCTGTTGTCCCACGCGAACTTCCTCAGTCCGATCGCCGCCTGGCGCGGGAGTCAGTGAAACACGAATGGTATCGCCAATTCCTTCCTGCAGTACCACACCCATCGCTGCGCTTGAAGCCACGACGCCCTTAGCGCCCATTCCCGCTTCGGTCAGCCCCAGATGGAGGGGATAGTCACAGCGGGCCGCGAGCGCGCGATAGACGTCAATCAGATCCTGCACCCCGCTGACCTTCGCGCTCAGAATAATCTGGTCCGGCCGCAAGCCAAATTTCTGGGCCAGGTCGGCCGAGTCGAGCGCGCTGACCACCATCGCTTCCATGGTCACTTCGCGCGCGTCTTTGGGCTCGTCGAGCCGCGAATTTTCGTCCATCATGCGGGTGAGCAGCGTCTGGTCGAGGGATCCCCAATTCACTCCAATGCGGACCGGTTTCTGATATTTGACGGCGACTTCAATCATGGTGCGGAAATTCGAGTCGCCGGTGCGTCCAATGCTGGCGTTGCCGGGATTAATGCGGTACTTAGCCAGATCGCGGGCGCACTCGGGATACTTCGTCAGCAGGACGTGCCCGTTGTAATGGAAGTCGCCAATGATGGGAACGCGGACGCCCTGCTTGTCGAGTTCCTCGACAATGCGGGGAACGGCGGCGGCAGCCTCGTCGTTATTGACGGTGACGCGCACAAGTTCCGACCCAGCGCGGGCGAGGGCTGCAACCTGCTGGACGGTTGATGGCACGTCCGCAGTATCGGTATTGGTCATAGATTGCACCACAACCGGTGCATCCGAGCCGACTCGCACACCCCCAACGACAGCCGTGACGGTTTTCCTGCGTTGAATCGTAGCCATATGGGAACTATTAGTTTATCACGCGGAAGTCGCGCTCTTCAGTTTCAGAGTAGGGTCGGCGCGAAGACACACGAGGACACGAAGTTACCCGAAGAAACGCGTATCTCCTCATCCTTCGTCGTTTGCCCATGAAGGCTAAGGCAGCTTGTCGGCCAGCCCCGGAATCGTCTTCATCAGATCGTTGTAGATGACCATCACCGCAAACAACACCAGGAAGACGAACGCGGCCTGGTACACACGTTCCTTAATGCGCAGGCTGATGTCGCGGCGCATCAGGCCCTCGATAAAGAGGAAGAAGATCACTCCGCCGTCGAGGATCGGAATCGGCAGCAGGTTGAAGATCCCAAGGTTCAGGCTGATCGCCGCCGTGAGTTCCAGCAACGGGGTCCAGCCTTTTCGGCTGGCAGCTTCACCGGCAGCCTGCCCGATGCGGATTGGCCCTTCAATCGAGCGAATCGACATCTTGTGCTGCAACATCTTCTTGACCAATTCCAGAATCATGAGCGAAGCGCGCTGATTACGGGCCACTGACAGCCGCAGAGCTTCGCCAAAGGGCAGGGTCGTCACCTTGCTGGGAAAACTTCCAACACCAATGCGATACGATTTTTCGTTCAAAACCGGCTGTACGGTAAAAGTCTTAAGCTCGCCGCCGCGGCGCACGAGTAGCGTGATGGGTTTGTCCTTAGTTAATCTAAGACTCTCCACCATGGCGGCAAGCGCGGGCACGGATTTCCCGTCGAGGCTCACGATCTCGTCCCCAACCTTCAGGCCCGCCTTCTGCGCCGGCATGCCAGGGCTCAGATCGGTAATGCACACGCAGGGCTGCTTGGGAGACCATCCCGCCATTCCAATCTGGTCAACGCCATAAGGCTCAGGCGCAATCGTCTTGGTCAGAAGCTGCCCGCCGCGGTCGACGGTGATATCGAGCGGCTGACCGGGACTCAAGGCTTCCTTGGTGTCCACCTGCTCCCAGTTAGGATTGTCAATGCCATCGATGCGGACAATGTGATCGCCCGCCTGGAATCCCGCTTTCGCCGCCGGCGTGTCCTTGATAACCCATCCGATCACCGTCGGTTCATCGAGCACCGCCGGGTACTCGTAATGGACCATGTAAACCGTGGTCAACAGAAAGATGGCCAGAAAAATATTCATCGTTGGCCCGGCGATGGCGATCAGAAAACGGTGCCAGCGCGAGTGAGAGAGGAATTCCGCAGGATCCCCGGTGCGCTCATCCATCGGGTTCTCGCCGCTCATCTTGACATAGCCACCGAGCGGGATGGCGCTGATGCGGTAGTCAGTCTCCCCTTTGCGGAAGCCGAACAGGCGCTTGCCAAAGCCAATGGAAAACACCTCGACCCGCACTCCCAGCCACTTGGCCACGGCATAGTGGCCAAATTCGTGGATCAGGATCATGAAGCCCAGAACGACGACGACGGCCACTAGTGAGATTAAAAATTCAGACATAACTTAAAGTACATATCTCCATCTTGTTAGATTCCAAAACTACGCAAAAGATGTTGCGCGCGGCCGCACGGTCTTGCTCCCCTCAGCCACCCTCTGTTCAGCATATCGGCGCGCCTCGGCATCGGCTTCAAGCACTTGCTTAATAGACTCCAGTTCACCAGCCTTTGTTCGCGAGAGCACATCTTCGATGATCCGGGGAATCTCATCGAAACGGATGGCCCCCTCCAGAAATCCTGCTACTGCAACTTCGTCGGCGGCATTGAGCGCCACCGTCTTCGCGCCGCCTGCCTCCGCCGCCTCGTAAGCCAAACGCAGACAAGGGAATTTATTCATGTCAGGCGGGCAGAAGTCCAGATGACGCAAGTCACTGACCGGGAAACGCATATCCGACTGAATTCGCTCCGGATAGGTCAGAGCGTAAAGAATCGGCAAGCGCATGTCGGTCACAGAGAACTGAGCAAGTATGCTGCCATCCACGAACTCGACCATGGAATGAATCGTCGATTGCGGATGGACGAGGACTTCCACTTTTGCGGGAGGCATGTGAAACAGTCTGCACGCCTCGATCACCTCGAAACCCTTATTCATCAACGTGGCGGAGTCAATCGTAATGCGCCGTCCCATCTTCCATGTAGGATGGTTCAGCGCCTGCTCCACTGTGATAGATGCGAAATCGGATCGCGGAGTATTCAGAAACGGCCCACCCGAGGCCGTGAGCCAGATGCGCTCGACTTCTTCCATTCGCCCGCCGCGCAGGCATTGGTGGACTGCGTTGTGCTCGCTGTCGATGGGCAGCAGCGGGTTGCCTTGCCTGCGAGCCTCGGCCGTGATCAACTCGCCCGCGGCTACCAGACACTCTTTGTTCGCCAGGCCCACGATCTTGCCGGCCCGTACGGCCTCGTAGGTTGCTTCAAGTCCCGCCACTCCCACGATCGCGCTCACCACGAAGTCGACATCCGGATGGGTCGCGACCTGGACCGTGCCTGCCGCTCCGTGAACCACTTCGATCTCGCTCAGACCTTCTTTTTTCAGACGAGAGCGTAGAGCATCAGCATCTGTTTCCGCCGCTATGGAGATTACCCGCGGATGCCAGCGGCATGCCTGCTCAAACGCCGCCTCCAGATTGCGGCCTGCGGCCAGGGTTACGATCTCGAAGCGATTGGGATAGGATTCGGCCACACTGAGCGTGCTTCGGCCGATCGAGCCAGTCGAACCCAGGATGGCAATGCGTTTCATGCTCATTCGCAAAAAGCTCTCTCTGCAAGCTCCTTCATTTCGTACCGGTCAACGCCACGGCGTAATGGTCAATCCAATCTCGTTGCTCCGCGGTTTCCGGAACGGGCATGCCGCGCGCCGCCGACACTGACTCTATTGCAGCACCTGGACTAATGCCTTTTTTCACAAGCAGGGAAGCGGCTACTAGTCCGCTCCGCCCGATTCCCTGGCGGCAGTGTACGAGCACATTCTTGCCCTTCGACAGCATGTGAGCAACTCTCCCCAAAATTTCAGCCAATTTTGCCTCTGATCTCGGAACTTGGCGATCTGGAATCGGAAATGAAGTGAAGTGCATCCCTTGCGCCCTAACTTGGCGCGCTTCGTCGGCGAGATCCAAATCTCGTTCCTCATCTGGAGTCAGCAGTGAGAGCACTGCGTCTATGCCCGCTCTCTTCCAGCCCGCAATATCATCCTCCAACCAGTCTCCGCCGCGTGGACGGGGGCCCACCGCTAACTTTCCGGGCCACGCCCCATCGAGCCAATAAAGTTCCTTCCACATCTTAATCTTGATCCTTCACGACGATGTCTCGAGCAAGACTGTCAACGTCCACACCCCGCTGGCGAAGAATATGAATGCGATGATGTCCATCTAGTATAGTTCCATCCGGACGTGTTTTTAGACAACCTTGCGATCCTGGCAAGAGGGAGACTTGCAAGCTTTCCGTCGAAAGCCGCTCCATCTGCACAAGTTTGGCTGCGTTTAGAGAGCTATCGAGGTGAAGAGGTATCAGGGGAGGGTATTTTGGCGAGTCCGCCATTTACTAACACCACTATTGCATCACACGCCAAGCTGCATAGTACCACAGTACCGGGGCCGCGAAGAGCAGGGCATCGATGCGGTCAAGCATGCCACCGTGCCCGGGAAGAATCGCCCCTGAGTCTTTCACTCCCGCGCCGCGTTTGATGAGCGATTCGACCAGGTCCCCGAGCTGCGCGGCGATGTTCAGCGCAATGGTGAGCAGCAGAATTGGCCCCAGGGCCGGCTGTTCCAGGCCGAAGAGCCCATCGCGCCGCTGGATTAGCCCGGCTCGCAGCATCGCGGAACTCAACGGTGTCGCGTACCGAAAAAGCAGCACTCCAACCGCGACGCTCGCGGTGAGTGAGGCCACCGCGCCCTCCCAGGTTTTCTTGGGACTGATGCGCGGCGACATAAAGTGCCGGCCAATTGATTTGCCGACGAAGTAAGCGAAAATATCTCCCGCCCAAACCACCAGCAGCAAATACAGCAGGAAGAACGCTCCCGCCCACTGCTGGCGAAGCTGCACCAGCATCCCCAGAGGCAAGGCAATGTATGTGAATGAAAAGACCGAGGCCGCCGCCGCCGGATATTCGCTGCTCAGCTCCGCACGGCGCATAGTAATGGTCAGAAAAAGAAACGGCGCGATGGCGGATGCAAACCCCAGGGCATAAACGAATATCGCGGTCGAGAGCAGAGGCCTTCCCTGGCCTGTGTTTACGGCCAGCAACAGAAAGAAAAGCCCGACAAAAATGTAGGTCGGCAGGCGGACGGGTTGCACGCCGTACGATTCCGTCAGCCTCAGGAACTCATGAATGGTTAGCAGCGCAACCACCGCCGCCACCAGTGCAAGGAGCGGAATCGGCGCTCGCAGCACCAGCAACACAACAATCGGAATCAGGACGACCGCTGTCGCGATGCGTTTCAACAAGGTAGATGGCTACTTGTGCGTCTTCGAATGTACTTCGGCGTGCGCGTACCCGTCGCTGTGGTTCAGTCCACCATAGCGCCGCTCCCGCTTCTGGTACTCCGCAATACCTTCGAGCAGCTGCAGCCCGCGGAAATCCGGCCACAGGGTCGGAGTCACATAAATTTCCGCATAGGCCAGTTGCCACAGCAGGAAATTGCTCAGCCGCATCTCGCCACTGGTACGCACCACCAGGTCAGGATCGGGCAGGCTCCGGGTGTACAGATGGCGGCCGACGGTCTCTTCATCAATGTGCAGATGCTCAATGCCACCGTTCTGCGAAGCCGCCTTCACTATGGAGCGAAACGCGTCCACCAGTTCGGTCCGGGCGCTGTAATTCAGCGCCAACGTAAGCACCATGCCCGCGTTTTGCGCCGTACTTGCCCGCGCCCATTCCATGCGCTCCTGCACGTCTTCAGGCAGTTCGTGCTGCCGGCCGATGTACTCCAAACGGATATTGTTCTGGTTCAGCGTGGGGACTTCCGCCTTCAGATACCGCGAGAGCAGGCGCATCAGAAAGTCGACTTCGCTCCTGGGCCGCTTCTTCCAGTTCTCTTCAGAAAATGCATACAAGGTGAGAGCGGGCAGGCCAACCCGCGCTGCCGTCTCTACCGTCGAACGCACGGCGGCGACTCCGGCGCGGTGCCCGGCCACGCGCGGCAAGTGGCGCCGCTTGGCCCAGCGCCCGTTGCCGTCCATGATGATGGCGATGTGTCTTGGGAGCCGCTCCGGATCGAGCTGTCGGTAGACTTCCGCTTCCTTGCGATCCAGTCCGGCGGGAACTTTGTCCTGCAAAGTGAATCCCTCGACTTGAGGCTAACACAGCAGCGAAGGGGCTGGCAATGATCGCCGATGTGCCTTCTAGTGATGGATCGGCAGCCTTATCTTCCGCGAGCGCCCCGAATGCCATCCTCGATCCGTTTTCTGGCCTGGCCCGGTCCTCTCACATCGATCACCTGGTATTTCTTACCGCTTAACTCATGATAGTTCACGAAGAATTCTTCCAGCTCGCGGAGGAATTGCTTGCCTAAATCGTCGATGTGTTTGATGTCAGCAAAGCTGTGATTGTCCTTCTCGACGCCGACAATTCGATCATTACGTTCTTTATCTTTCTTGTCTCCCTGCTCGGCTTCAATGATTCCAATGAGCCTGCATTTCAGGACACATCCCGGAAACGCGGGTTCGTCCATCAATACCAGAATATCGACGGGATCACCGTCCTCGGCTTTCGTCCGGGGAATGAAGCCAAAATCATAGGGAAACGTCATCCCTGCAGGCAGGACCTTCTTCAACTCAAACACCTTCTGCTCGGGATCGAACGCATACTTGTTGCGACTGCCTTTCGGTGTTTCGATGACTACCTGAACGATGTCACCATCGTCCTTATCCATCGATTGCAGCCGCGATGGATCCGCGAGCCCGCCTTTAGCTCTTCCATTCTTATTCATCTAATCTCCTTTTCGTTGACCGCGTAGTGTGTGTCGATGTACTCAGCGTATGGCTCGAATCATGTGAGCGGTGTGCGCGCAGCCGCCTCCATAAGATTTCGCGGAATAGCCACACGCCCATGGAAGTTACCAGCCACGCAAGTGTTGCGATGCTGAGTACTACGCCCACGGTAGTTTTCGGCAGTCCTTGCCATACAACGACAGCAAAGATTCCCAGGCCCATGCTTCCCATGGCCGCTCCAGCTGCATCGACGCCCGCAGCCGCCCTCCCACGTGCCGTACCTTCCTGGCCCGCCTCTTCTTTCTTTCGCTGTTCATGTTTTTCTATCAGCGTCGCAGTAGCAGGAAAGATCGCAGGAAATGCCAGGAAGAGCCCACCGATTTCAGGCCCAAAATGTTTTGCTATGATTCCCGTCAACGCCGTCACCGCGCCGCCGAACAGGAAGCGGCCGATATACTCATACCATCGCGATTCTCGCAGTCCGTCGGTCGTGATTTTAATTTTCACAAACTATCCCAGTAGCGCGTGCCACAGGCCGAAAGCGCAGACGAACCACAACATCATTGACCAGCTGGTGACAGACAAAACTGCCAGCCGTTTCCGAATCAGCAATCGGCTCACAACGGATGCATATACAAAGAAAGCTACGGCGCCGAGGATCATCGACCGAGCTTCGAGCCTCGCGAATTCTTGACCGTTTTTTGCCACCGTCAAGAACAGCGTCGCCAGTGCCACCGAGGGTGCTGCGCCGAATAGCCCGGCAAAGCTCTTTGGCTTCAGCAAGTCCCCCAACAGGGCAAACGCGGAAACCACCACTCCGCCCACGATCACTCTTATCGCAATTTCCTTCACGCGAACCTACCGCCCGAAGTGCTCAAACGCAAACCTCGGCACGCTTCTCAGTTGCAGAACGGCACTGAGTGGATGGCTACGATCTGGAACTACAGTATGTCTTCGAGGGTTGCTACGCCTCCGAATGGATGCATTACGGAGTGCGGTGGAGAATTCTGCAGTCGACCTGCCAAAACGCCGCCGGGTCTGTGAACAGCCCAGGGGAAGAGGGGGCGTTTACGCCCCCGCTCTGAATTATGGACCTCAGGCTGCAGCCTTTCCTTCGTCAAAACGGATCAGAACCTTCGTGTAGCCCTCGATGCGCTTATCAAATTTTTCGTAAGCCTCGGGAGCCTGGTCGATCCGAATGTGGTGGCTGACAATCATGCTGGGCTTCGCACGGCCATTCACGATCAGATCGCGAAGATACTCGTTGTACTTCTTGACCGGCGCCTGGCCGCTGCCCATGGTGATTCCCTTATCGAAGTATTCCGCCACCGGAAACGGATATATTCCATTCTTAGCCTGTTCATTTTTAGCGCCTGGGTCTGGAGCGATGTAGACGCCGATCATCCCAATGCTGCCCGTAGGATTGACCACGCGCAGACAATTCTCCAGTACTTGTGCTGGATTCTCCTTGTCCGGATGTTTGTCATCGCGGGCCTGATATCCAACGGCGTCAATGGCGCAGTCGACGCCCTCCATCTTCTCTTCTCCTGGGCGAAGACTCTGTTGGATCCCTTTGTTCTTCTTCCTGAGCTTGAAGATCTGCTCGACCGGATCCCCTTTCGCGAAATCCACGGCTACGGCCCCCAATTCCTCAGCTTTTTGCAGGCGTTCAGGAATGTTATCGACGACGTAAACTTCCGACGCCCCTTTCAGCACTGAGCAGTAGGCAGACAATAGCCCGACGGGACCGGCCCCGAACACGGCGACAGTCTTGCCCGGGGTGACACATGCCAACTCGGTGGCGTGAAATGCGGTCGGGAAAACGTCCGAGAGAAGAAGAAAGTCATCTTCCCACTGGTCGCCGGGCTTGCCGGGCAACTTCAAACAATTGAAATCCGCATGAGGGACTAGTACGAATTCGGCTTGGCCCCCTTGATATGGGCCCATTCCCGCATATCCGTATGCGGCGTGGGCATCCTCTGGGTTCATCACCAGGCACGCCTCTGTGTGCCCCCGATGACAATTGAAACAATAGCCGCACGACACATTAAACGGTAGGACGACGCGGTCGCCTTTCTTAATGCTCTCGACCGCTCCGCCTACCTCGTCGATTACACCCATAATCTCGTGACCAACGACTGTCCCCTTTTCCAGGGGAGTTCGGCCGTCGTACATGTGCAGGTCGCTGCCGCAAATTCCACTGGTCGTGACTCTGAGGATTGCATCGGTAGGCGACTTGATCTTGGGTTTCGATTCATTCGAAACCGACATTTTCCGGGCGCCTTCATACGTAATGGCTTTCATCGCAAACTCCTGTCTGGTAAGAATGTCCAGTAAGTAAAAATGCCGTATGGATGACAAAGCGGGAAGCCAGTCAAAGGTGATGTCCGTGCGGTTCTTTGCTTACCGGTACTTCAAACCTATGAGTCGCCGGCGTCACTCGAACATCGGGTAGGTTCTGTACCCTTTGACTGGATTCGCTCTATACAAAATGCGTGCCCTGGGAGCATGGCTGAAATCTGTCCGTCCTTGTTGTTTGAGGATCTAGCAACCGCTTGCGGGTGTGTAGTCATCGCAGTGGAGCAGTTCTGTTTCCAAGGAGATTCGCTAATGGCGGTCACTGTGTCGAACTCGCTCCCCAGAGTGGCGGTAGGGCGGCATCTCAGCTCTGAATCCATCAATGTGGACAACTATCGCCGCTGGGTGGGCGATGACTTGATCGACGAGATTCGTGAGCTGAGCAAGGATCTGAAAGGCGTGCGAATTTGTAATGTGAATGCCACAGCTGCCGGCGGCGGAGTGGCCGAGTTGTTGAGCCGGATGATCCCTGCATATCTGGCCCAAGGAATCACAACTGACTGGCGCGTGATTTACGGCGACAAGGATTTCTTCACTATCACTAAGAGCTTTCACAACGCCCTGCAAGGTGCAAAACTCACTCTGACGCCAGATGCGAAGCGAGCTTATCTAGAACGCAACAAGGCGAGCGCGGAGATGCTGCCTGACGATTACGACGTCTTCATCGTGCACGACCCGCAGCCGGCCGCGTTACGCCACTTTGCAAAACCAAACCCCGGACGCAAGTGGATCTGGCGCTGCCACATCGACAGTTCTGAGCCCAATCCGGAAGTTTGGGGATTCCTACATCCCTATATACAGGAGTACGACGCCGCGGTATTTACCATCAAGGCTTTTCAACCCGCTGACCTGGAGCTGAAGCGAGTAGTTTTTATTCCTCCGGCAATCGATCCTGTGTCGCCCAAGAACATGGAGCTGCCCGCTGAGGTCTGCCATCGCGCGATTGGAGAGATGGGAATTGACCTGCGTCGTCCGCTGCTTTTGCAGGTCTCGCGCTTCGATCCCTGGAAAGACCCGCTGGGCGTGATCCGTGCGTACCAGCTTGCCAAGAAAAAGGTTCCCGAAATTCAACTCGCCATGGTCGGGGCCATGGCCGGAGACGATCCTCAAGGCTGGGAAATTCTGGACAAGATCAACGCAGAAGCAGCGAACGATCCGGATCTCTACGTGTTTACGAATATGACTGGAGTCGGAAATATGGAGGTCAACGCTTTCCAGCACACTGCCGATGTGGTCCTTCAAAAATCGCTACGAGAAGGTTTTGGCTTGGTGGTGGCTGAGGCATTTTGGAAAGGGAAGCCGGTTGTGGCCGGACATGCTGGGGGGATTCCTCTGCAGTTTCCGGCTGGATACGAGGACTATCTCGTGGACACCGTGGAAGGCTGTGCCGCCAAGGTGTTATTCCTGCTGGAACATCCCGAAATCGGGCAAAGTTTCGGACGCGCGGGCCAGGCCAAGATTCGTACCGAATTCTTGCTGCCCAGACTCATTCGCGATGAAATGCGATTGATCAAGGATGTTGTCGGATAGAGCGTTACCAAACACTATGGTTTTGACTTCGCTTTGAAAGGGCGCGGCTTCAGCCGCTCCGTAAGACGCAGCAAAAGCGTTCGGCTTTAGCCGCTGGGGTGGAACTCCTCCAGCACACCATATGTTTTAACCTGCTAAAAGTGTTCCCGCAATTCCGCAAATTTTCCCACGATAAGCAACTGCTGTGGCGGTGTCGCTTTCTGAACTTCATCATGCTCTAGTATCCAGGTGTCGCCGTGAGGTACGAATACGGCGTGCAGACCCGCCGCAAGCGCAGGATTTATATCTGACCTCGGACTGTTGCCGATCATCCAGGTCGAGTCGCGCGCGAGTTCATACTTCTCGATGATGGAGGAGTACGAAGCCACGTCTTTCTCCGCCACAATTTCGATCGCTGCGAAGAACTCTTTCAGTCCCGAGCGCTCGATCTTTCCCGTCTGCTCGGCGATCGCCCCCTTGGTCAGCAGAATAAGGTGATGCCGCTCGGCCAGATACTGCAAGGTTTCGGGAACCTCGGAAAGAAACTCCACCGGGTGTTCAGCAACTGTGTGCGCGAAGCTGTGAATCTGCGCGTGCAGTTCGGGAGTAACCGTCGCAACGCTGAGCCGCTCAAATGTGTCCACTAAAGCATGCGCGAAGCTGTGCAAGCCGTACCCATGCTTCACGATGCATTCTCGTTCCACGTCGTTCAAAACTTCCCGCACTTGCTCGGGAGAAAATTCATGATGATTGAGAAACGTGATGAAGCGGGCGATCGCTCGCTCGAAGTAGATATTGTTCTCCCACAGCGTGTCGTCAGCGTCGATGAGTAGTGTTTGTGGAAACAAGCCTCTAGCTCCTAGCTCAACAAATAAACTGCGAGTGAGCGGAAATGAAGACCGGAACAGGCGGCAAAATCAGCAGTCCTGGCTAGAAGCTAGGAGCTAGCGGCTAGAAGCTTTCTAAACCCAATCCACACGCGCCTCTGGCCCGATAATCCCTGCCTTGTGCCCCATATCCAGCAAGCGACGCACAGCTTCCCGGCCATCCGGACCATAATCAAGGGTACGCTCGTTCACATACATGCCGACAAACTTGTCGGCGGTCGGGGCGTCGAGATCGCGTGCGAACTGCATAGCATAAGACAACGCTTCTTCACGGTGATCGAGCGCGTACTGAATGCTGTTCCGTAAGGCATTGGAAGCCGCCAACATCAGGTCCGGACCAAGAGCGCGCCGAATTGCATTGCCTCCCAATGGCAGAGGCAACCCGGTAACTTTCTGCCACCATTTCCCCAGGTCAACAATCCGGTGCAGGCCCGATTTGTCATAAGTCAACTGGCCTTCATGGATGATCAGTCCCGCTTCATATTTACCCTCGAGCACTTGCGGGATGATCTGGTCGAAGGGCACAACTTCCGTCTCGATGCCCGGAGCAAAAAGTTGCAACGCCAGATAAGCCGTGGTCAGTGTGCCGGGCACAGCAATCCGTTTTTTCTTGATCTCGCTTTGGGTGAAGGCTCGCTGCGATACAACCATAGGGCCGTAGCCCTCGCCTACGCTGCCACCGCAGGCCATGAGCGCATACTTGTCCTGAATGTAGGGATAGGCATGAAAGGAAATGGCCGTTACGTCGTACACGCCTTCGCGCGCCTTCTGATTCAGCGTTTCAATGTCGCAGAGCGTGTGACTGAAACGCAGACCGGGGACTCGAACCTTGTTGGTGGCCAGGCCATAAAACATGAAGGCGTCATCGGAGTCCGGACTATGGGCCACATTGATCTCGCGCACGTCAGCGGACGAATTGCTACTGGAAGCTCTCGGGGATTGTTCGGAAACGACGCTCATGTGTGAAACTCCAACCTATCGAATGTCTTGTGATGAGTGTGCTCTCTTGTGTGGACTGCCGTGCCGGCGGCACGCTCGTGCTTTAGCTCTTTTTGAATCTGCGCCAGCGAACTGCAATCGCGGCGGCGAACATCACTTTGATCACGCTTCCGGCAATAAACCAATACAGCCCGAGATGGGCCGCCTTTGCCAGAGAATGCGTCAGAAAGTAAAGCCAAGTCAGCCCCCCGGCGAACAGCAGGATCGTGGCTAGAAAACCGCCTATGGCGGCCCGCGCGAAAGTCCACGCCCCGCGCTCAAAAACAAATCCGGCCGAAGCCGCGACCAGCGGGTAGGCCATCAAGTATCCTCCCGTAGGTCCAAGGATCTGAGCGATCCCGCCCGGACCTGTGGGACTGAACACCGGCAAGCCTGTCGCGCCCTCCGCTAAATACAGTGCAAGGGCTGCGAAGCCTCGCTTACTGCCGAGCGTCAGGCCAACCAGCAACACACCGAAGTCCTGAACGGTTAGTGGCACTGGCGTGAACGGCAAGGGAATCGTGACTCGCGCGCAAAGGGCGACGAACAAACTGGCTCCGACGACCACCGCAACCTGCCGCACCGCATCGAGCGGCCGGCCTTGCGGTCTAGCTAATGTTCCAACTGCCGTTTTTACCATGGCTAGATTCTCCCAATCTCCAAACGATGATCGGCGTAACGATGGTGAGCGAAGAATGGTCGGGCGAAACCAAAGCTCAGCGTTCATTTTCCGGCTGACGCCCGCGTTGGTCGGCCACGATGCCTTCCTGCGATGCGTGAGCTTGCCGCAAATGCCGCCGCAGACGCATGTACAAGGCGATTGCAACGCACAC
>Ga0209488_10001621_pt1 | contig 19171 bp, 17 predicted proteins | sample Rivendell_Oct201_8_FD_188349 | JGI IMG/M metagenome (GOLD analysis project Ga0209488, IMG submission 188349) | Vadose zone soil microbial communities from the Eel River Critical Zone Observatory, Northern California, USA -... | ecosystem: Environmental > Terrestrial > Soil > Vadose zone >...
TCGAACCCTGATCCGAAGAGAAGCCCCAGCGCGACGAAAATCAGGCCGTAAATGATGACCGACCCGCCCGTACGCCCACCAAATGCGTAGTGGCCGGCCATGCCGCCGGAGCCATGGCACGTCGGTATGCCGCCCAGCCATGGACTGATCAGGTTCATAGCAGCGTACGTAACACCAATTTTGCGGATCGTCAGATTGCGCTCGGGAAAGAGGTCGTGTGCCAGCTGGCGCGTGGCAAGAACAGAGTTGCCCAGCGACAGGGGGATCTGGGGCAACGCGAGCAGCACGAACCCGGTAGCCATGTCCGACAATTGTGGTACATGAGGAGAAGGCAGGTGCAAGCCCACGCTTGCCGCCAGTGAGCTCGGGTCGAGCCTGTACGCCGCAATTGCGAGCCCAAGAGCCACCACCGGCAAAGCAGCCGGCAGCCGGCGATTCCCCAAGAGCAGCACGACGATGACAAACGCGAGACCAGCCAGGAGGTAACCCGTCATGCTCTCCGCGCGGACATAGTTCTGCAAGGAGATCGAAGCGAGTTGCAGACCCAGCCCAAACTGGATTCCGCGCACCACGCTCTTGGGAACGATGCGCGCCAGCCACGTGAGCGCGCCCGATGACGCGAGTATCAGCATCGTGAGGCCGATGGCGATTCCCGCGCCGTACAGAATCTCGGGCGCAGTCTGTTGGGCAATGACAATGGCGGCCATTGCCTTGAGGGGCTGGACCGGCATCGGCATTCGGTACGCGAAGCCAGTCAGGATTTGCATGACGCCGAACATGATGAGCACGCTTGCGCCGTCGAGATGCGACGCGAGAGCGACGCCGATAATGAGCGGCACGTCCGTACCCATGTCGCCGAACGCACCAGACAGTTCATTGCGATCGAAGCGGATCGCGGGGCGGGTACTGGGAAACGCCGGTTCTTGACGCGAGGCTAGGAAGCGCTTCATGACCCTCTGATCCCGTGATATTCAGTGGTATATAACGCTGCCGCGAATTCTAATCGAGACCCGTGTCGAACGCAAAGCTACCTGGCGCGACGCGCCGGCGCGATGAGCCGGGAGAGCCGCTTGAGCTCCGGCGCGACCGAGCGCGCCGCTCTGGATTCCATGGTGCGGTACCGGCGAAGGACTTCCTCTCCCAGTTTCGTCACGCGCGCCCCGCCTCCGCCTTCGCCGCCGGTGAGCGTCTCGACCAGCGGCCGACGGAACGCCGAGTTCATCGCCTCGACCAGCAGCCAGGCGCGCCGGTACGACATCTTCATCTCGCGCGCAGCCGCCGAGATCGACCCGGTGCGGGCGATGGCGCCCAGCAAGTCGGCCCTTCCCGGACCGATCGCCACGACTGCGCCGATGAGAATGCGAATTTTGGGAACGAGCGCTCGGGACATGGAATTGAAGAAATCGACACCGTTTGCTCAAGAAACGGGGTCCCAGTATAGTTCAACACTCGGGGATTGCAGACTCCCTGGTCAGACGGTGTCCCGTCCAAGCGCTGCGCACAGTCACACTTTCGAGGACAGCCTATGGACACCGCCAAACCCGCGATATCGAATCAACCTCCAGCGCCCGTCAGCCTGGGCGAGGCATTTCGCTACTGGCTCAAGCTCGGCTTTGTCAGCTTCGGCGGCCCGACCGGGCAGATCGCGATCATGCACCAGGATCTGGTCGAGCGGAAACGCTGGATCTCGGAGAAGCGTTTCCTGCACGCGCTCAACTACTGCATGGTACTGCCTGGACCGGAGGCCCAGCAGCTCGCCACCTATATCGGCTGGATGATGCACCGCACCTGGGGTGGAGTGATATCGGGCGGCCTCTTCGTGTTGCCGTCCCTGTTCATCCTGATCGCATTGACGTGGGTCTACCTCGCGTTCGGGAACGTGCCGCTGGTCGCCGGGCTGTTCTACGGAATCAAGCCGGCGGTCACGGCGATCGTCTTGTTCGCCGCGTACCGCATCGGCTCGCGCGCACTCAGGAACGCGGTGCTTTGGATCATCAGCTTGGCGGCGTTCGTGGCGATCTTTGCCTTCCACGTGCCGTTTCCCTACATCGTGCTCGGCGCCGGCATTGTCGGCTACCTCGGTGGACGCATTGCTCCGGGGAAATTCTCCACGGGGGGCCACGAGGGCGCGGGGAAGAGCTACGGACCCGCATTGATCGACGATGCCACGCCCACGCCCTCGCACGCGCTGTTCCGCTGGGCGCGTTTTGCCCTCGTCCTCGCGGTTTTCCTTGCGATCTGGATCGCAACGCTCGGTGCGCTCGTTGCGTTATTAGGGTGGGACAGCGAGCTCGCGCAGATGGGCTGGTTCTTCACCAAGGCGGCGTTGCTCACCTTTGGCGGCGCGTATGCGGTCCTGCCCTACGTCTACCAAGGCGCGGTCGAGCACTACCAGTGGCTGACCGCAACGCAAATGATCGACGGACTCGCGCTGGGGGAAACGACGCCCGGGCCGCTCATCATGGTGGTCGCTTTTGTAGGCTTCGTTGGCGCGTGGACCAAGGCGGCGTTCGGGCCGGAAGCCCTGGCGCTCGCGGGTTGCGCGGGCGCGGCGGTAGCGACGTTCTTCACCTTCCTGCCGTCGTTCCTGTTCATTCTCCTCGGCGGCCCGCTGGTGGAATCGACGCACGGAAATCTGCGGTTCACCGCACCGCTCACGGGGATCACCGCCGCGGTGGTCGGAGTGATCCTCAATCTCGCCGTGTTCTTCGCCTGGCACGTGCTCTGGCCGCGAGGTTTCTCGGGCCCGTTCGAGTGGTTCTCGCTGCTCGTCGGCCTCGCGGCGATCATCGTGCTGTGGCGTTACAAGAGCGGAATGATTCCGGTGATCCTCGGTTGCGGCGCGTCCGGACTGATCTACCGGCTTCTCGCGGGCTGAATGCGGGCGCCGTCGCAAAAGAAAAAGGGCGCCGAGGGGCCCGCCTTACTCCTCGTGCCGGAGGCCGGCTAGCCCTTCTGGATCACCCCGCAAGCAGCTCGCGCCCCGGCGTTGCCGGTCGGCTGGGTTTGGTAGTCGTCCGGCTGCGCATGCACGATGAGGCCCCTGCCGATGATGCCGGTCGGGCCTTCGGTCGCGGTGATGACGTCGAGTTCAATCGAAAGCGTCGCGTTGCCGTAGTCGTCTGCCTTGAGCGCAAACATATCCCCGGCGTGCCGCTCCGGCGTCGACGGATGCGCGTGCGGTTTCCCGAGCGGGTTGAAATGTCCTCCCGCGCTCATGCCGTCGCCCGAGCTGCAATCGCCCTTTTCATGGATGTGGAAGCCGTGCTCTTGCCCGGGCTTGAGGCCGCTGATGTTCGCCACGAGCTGGACTTTGTCGCCCTTCTGGGTGAAGGTCGCCGTTCCCTTTACGCCGCTGTCCTTGTTCGGCTCCAACGTGGCCTTCGCTGTCGGGACGCCGCCCGTCATCGACTCCAGCGTCCCGCACCCGGCGAGGGAGCCGACGATCGCAGCCGCAAACGCGAATCTCATTCCCCTCCGAGTGCTGTGTTGGACCGGACGCGCATTCTGCGCCACTTACTTCTTGGGAACGGGTCCCCTGATGCCCTTGTTCTTGCGATAGTTCGCCACCGCCTTGTCCTGGTACTTGCTGAGCAGATCTGCGTCCTTCTTCGCCGCTTCGTCCGCTTTCGCCTTGGCTTCCTCGGCCTTGGCCGGATCGGCCGGAGCAGCGGGCAGCTTCGCCCAGACTGCGCCTGCGGTCGCGGCCATCGCGACACTCATCATCAGAATGCGAAAATTCATGGCGTCCTCCCTCAATGCTGAGCCTGCGGCGAGTCGGGCTGGCCCATCGCCGTCCCGGCCTTGACCTTCCCGGACTTCACGTCGTTGTACCAGTACTCGTGGTGTTCCCGGGCCCAGGCTTCATCGACGTACCCGTTGCGCATCGCCTCGTATGCGCCGTCCAGGCCGATCGTGCCGAGGTAGATATGGCCCAGAGAAATGGCCATCACCGCGCCGGCCGCAACCGCGTGCACCACGTTCGCCTCGATCATGACAGCGCGCACCTGGTCGAAATTGGGGAACAGCAGTACCAGACCTGAGGCGCTCACGATCAGGCTCAACACCACAACGCCGATCCAGAACCACACCTTCTCGCCCGCGTTGAATCTGCCGGACGGAACGTGCCCGCCGGAGATCATTCCGCCCAGGTTCGCGAACCACTTGATATCGTAGAGGCGCGGGAGGTTATCCTTGACGAACATGACGATGAACATCAGCAGGCTCACGACGAACACCGGTCCGACGAAATTATGCAAATGCTTCGAAATTTGCGCGAGCCAGCCGAACAGCGTGTATCCGATCAACGGCAGCAGGACATACTTTCCCAGCATCATGACGAGCCCGCTGATACCGAGGACGACAAAGCTGATCGCGACCACCCAGTGCGTGTAGCGCTCGAACGGAGTGAAGCGCTCGATCAGCCGGCCGGTGGGCTCGCCGTGGACCTTGATGCTGCCGCGCCACTTGTAAAACACCCCGATTACGACCACGACCGCAGCGATCAGCCAGCCGGCGATAGGAGTGATCCAGCCGTTCTTCAGCTGTCGCCATGTCTCCCCGTAAGTCTGGACCAGCACGCCTGCCTCGCGACCCTTGATCGAAGTGTATTCCTCCTTGCCGGAACGGACGTCGCGCCAGACGGGCGCATTGTTGTAGGGCTGCGACTGCGCGCGCTGCTGCTGGGTTTCCTGCTGCTGCGCGGTGCCGCTGAGCGGCAGGAACAGCCATAGCGCAAGCGCAATGCGCCCGAAAACCGCGGCCGGTTTCATGAGCGGCTATTCTCCTATTCGACGCGGTTGTATTCGTTCTGCGCGAGGTTGCGCGTCTTGACTGCCGCCTCCCAGCTCGTCTTGTTGCCCTGATCCCACTGGGAAGTGGTGTAAAGGCTCGATTCGGGACCGTTTTCCCAGGGCTTGGTATCGGGCTTGCCCTGGTACTTGCCCTGCTTGTAGACGGTCACCTGGTCGCGCTCGCCGCAGGCGCTGAGCCCGACGGCAACAAAGAAGACCGCTGCGCCCGCGAGCACGAACCTGCGGGCTGTCGTCATGACTTCGCTCCCGCCGGAGCCGCCTTGGGCTGGTCGGGCTTGCCGTATGCGGTGCCCCAGCCCCACACTTCCGAGCCCTTGCCGCGCTTGAACACTCGCTGGCGATAAATGTCGGCGATCACGTCCCCGTCCCCGCCGAGCAGCGCCTTGGTCGAGCACATCTCGGCGCAAGCCGGGAGCTTGCCTTGCGCGAGCCGGTTCGACCCGTACTTCGCGAATTCTTCCTTCGAAAGGTCTTTTTCCGGACCCCCGGCACAGAAGGTGCACTTGTCCATCTTGCCGCGCAGGCCGAACGCTCCGGCCTGAGGGAACTGTGGCGCGCCGAACGGACAGGCGTAGAAGCAGTACCCGCAGCCGATGCACAGGTCCTTGTCGTGCAGCACCACGCCCTCGTCGGTACGGTAGAAGCAGTCCACGGGGCACACCGCCATGCACGGCGCGTCCGAGCAGTGCATGCAGGCGACCGAGATCGACTTCTCGGCGCCTACGACACCGTCGTTGATGGTCACGACGCGGCGGCGGTTGACGCCCCAGGGAACTTCGTTTTCATTCTTGCAGGCAGTCACGCAGCCGTTGCACTCGATACAGCGCTCGGCGTCGCACAGAAATTTCATTCTCGCCATGGTCGTCTCCTCCTCGCTATGCCCGCTCGATCTGGCAGACTGTGGTCTTGGATTCCTGCATCATCGTGACGCGGTCGTAGCCGTAGGTCGTCGCGGTGTTGACCGCCTCCCCGCGAACGATCGGCGCCGCCCCATCCGGGTAGTAGGGCAGCATGTCCTTGCCCTGCCACCAGCCTGAGAAGTGGAACGGGATGAAGGCGTGATCGGGCCCGACCCCTTCCGTGATCTTCGCGGTGACCTTGAGCCGCGCGCCCGTCGGCGTCTTGACCCACACCTGTTCGCCGTTGCGGATACCGCGGTCGGCCGCCGCCTTGGGGTTGATCTCGACGAAGTTTTCCTGCATCAACTCTGCGAGCCACGGATTGGAACGAGTCTCCTCGCCGCCGCCCTCGTACTCGACCAGGCGTCCGCTCGTGAGAACGATGGGGAAGTCCTTGCCGATGTTCTTGTTCCTGTCCTGCACCGACTTGTACAGCGTCGGCAGCCTCCAGAAGACCTTCACGTCGTCGTGCGTCGGGTACTTGTCGACGAGGTCCGCGCGAATGCCGTACAGCGGCTCGCGGTGCTGGGGGATGCCGTCGGGGAAATTCCACACGATCGCCCGCGCCTTGGCGTTTCCGAAGGGATGGCAGCCGTGGTTTTTCATGGTGACGCGGATGATGCCGCCCGAAAGATCGGTCGCCCAGGTCTTGCCTTCGGCCTCCTTCTTCTCCTCGTCGGTCAACTCATCCCACCAGCCCAGCTTTTTCAGCAGCACGTGGTCGAACTGCGGGTGACCGGTGGTGATGTCCGCACCCTTGGGATGCGAGCCATCCTCGGCGAGCAGGTTCACCCCGTCCCTTTCCATACCGAAAATCGCGCGGAAGTCTCCGCCGCCGTCCATGACAGACTTGGAGGTGTCGTACAGGTTCGGCGATCCCGGGTGCTTGAACGCCGGCGTGCCGTAACACGGCCAGGGCAGCCCGAAGTAATCGCCGGTCAGATCGTAGCCGGTCTTCGCGTCCTTGCCGCCTCTAGCGCGCAGCGTCTTCACGTCGAACACGTGCATGTTGCGCATATGCGCCTGCAGGCGCTGCGGGGACTGTCCGGTGTAGCCGATGGTCCAGGCGCCGCGGTTGATCTCGTTCGCGAGCGTGTCCTCCATCGAAGGCTCGTCGTACCCGCCCTTCGTCTTGAGGACGCGCAGGTTCTGCTTGCCGTCCTTCCTGCCGAGGAACTGGTCTTCGAACCCCAGCTTCTTCGCGAAGGCCAGCATGATCGCCTGGTCGGAGCGCGACTCGAACAGCGGATCGATCACCTTCTCGCGCCACTGCAGGGAGCGGTTGGAGGCCGTGCACGAACCCTCGGTCTCGAACTGCGTCGCGGCCGGAAGCAGGTACACGCCGCGCCCGGCCTTTTCCTGCACGCCCTCGACCGGCATCGCCGCCATCGCGGCGGTCGCGGAAGGATACGGGTCGATGACGATCATCATGTCGAGCATCTTCATCGCCTTGACCATCTCGAGGCCGCGGGTCTGCGAGTTCGGCGCGTGGCCCCAGTAGACCATCGCGCGGATGTTCGAATCCTGGTCGATGTTCTCGTTCTTCTCCATCACGCCGTCGATCCAGCGCGAGACCGTCATGCCGGGCTTGCCCATCATCCCCGGGGCGAAGCGGTCCTGCAGCCACTTGAGATCGACGTTCCAGACGCGCGCCCAGTGCGCCCAGGATCCGGGCACCGCGACCGGGTAGTAGCCCGGAAGCGTGTCGGGATTGGGGCCGACGTCGGTCGCTCCCTGAACGTTGTCGTGGCCGCGAAAGATGTTCGCGCCCCCGCCTGACACGCCGATGTTGCCGAGAGCCAGCTGCAAGATACAGGAAGCGCGTACCACGGCGTTGCCGATGGTGTGCTGCGTCTGCCCCATGCACCAGACGATGGTCGAGGGACGGTTCTTCGCGAACATCTCGGTGATCTTCTGTAGCTGCTCGGGCGGCACTCCGGTGACGTTCTGCACCTCTTCCGGAGTCCATTTCTTGAGGACCTCTTCCCTGACCTGCTGCATGCCGTAGACGCGATCATGAATGTACTTCTTGTCTTCCCAACCGTTCTTGAAAATGATGTGCAGCATGCCGAACAGGAACGGGATGTCCGTGCCGGAACGGATGCGCACGTACTCGTCGGCCTTGGCCGCGGTGCGCGTGAAACGCGGATCCACGACGATCATCTTTGCGCCGGTCTCCTTCGCATGCAGCATGTGCAGCATCGACACCGGGTGCGCTTCGGCCGCATTCGAGCCGATGTACATCGCACACTTTGTGTTCTGCATGTCGTTGTACGAATTCGTCATCGCGCCGTAGCCCCAGGTCTGGGCGACCCCCGCGACGGTGGTCGAATGGCAGATGCGCGCCTGGTGGTCGCAGTTGTTCGAGCCCCACAGCGAAACCCACTTCCGGAGCAGCATCGACTGCTCGTTGTTGTGCTTGGAGGAGCCGACGACGTAGAACGCGTCGGGCCCGGATTCCTTGCGGATTGCGAGCAGCCGGTCGCCGATCTCGTTGATCGCCTGGTCCCAGGAGAGGCGCTGATATTTGCCGTTCACCAGTTTCATCGGATATTTCAGCCGGTGCGAGTGTTCGGTCATGCCATGCTCGCGGACCGACGCACCCTTGGCGCAGTGCGCGCCGAGGTTGAGCGGAGAATCGAACACCGGCTCCTGCCGCACCCACACGCCGTTCTGTACCACCGCGTCGATGGCGCAACCCACCGAGCAGTGCGTGCACACCGAGCGCTTGACCTCGATGCTGCCGCTTGTCTCTGCGGCGGCCTCGGCCTTGCCGATCATGCTGAACGACAACTGCGAAGCGAACGCGCCCGCACCGGCGGCGACGCCCGAGCGCTTCAGGAACGTGCGGCGGTCGATCGTCTTCGCGAGCATCCCGGAGAGGCTGCGCGACAGACGGCTGGAAGAAAGATGAGCGGGGGCTCCAGCGGATTTCCTGGTCAGCATCATGGTCGCGCCTCCTCGGGTCAGACTTTTGCGGTGTTGTAGTAGCTGCGGACGTGCGCCGTGTCCTGATATCCCTTGCCGCGGCGTTTGTCGTTACCTGCGACCGCCTTGGGTTCTTCCGGGTTGAGCGCCCTGCCGACCACTGCAGCCGCCGTTGCGGCGCCGCCGACCCCTGCTGCGATGAGGAAGGTCCTGCGGCTGAGTTTTGATCTTGTATGGTTCTTCATTGTGGAGTCTCCTTCCTATCGTCAACACCTGAAATACGTAGCTTATTGCATCGGCAACATTAGAACACCTTAAGGGCTTCGGTTTCAACCACCAGAAAACTCTCGGCGAAATGGGCAACGTGTTTGTAAAAATTGGCCTTTTTGCTCTTTGATATTGCAGCGCAAAACCCTGGGTAGGAACGGGCGATATATCGGTCAAAAAACCCCCGCTGCATTCGCAGTGCAGCATCCTCGGAGCCCAATGAAATCAAGTGCCGCATGACATCGAACAGTCCTGCGATGTGGTCCTCCGGCTCGCGCGCGCCTCCGGACCGTGCGAGCCCCCAGCCCGCCAGCTCGCCCCGCAGCCGGGCGAGGATCTTCTCGCGGCCGGTCTCGGCGAGGTAGTAGCTCGCGTAGGGCGTCACCTCGGCCTTGCCGGTACCGACTAGGATCTCGTCGTACTCGAGGCGCGCCGCTTCGGCCTCCATCACCCGAGCCGCAGCCGCGAGCTTGTTCCACGCGTCCGCAAGAGCGGACTGCTCAGTGCCGCTTGCGATCTCGTCGGCGCTGACAAGGGTTGCTAGCAGCGCGGCGTCCGGCCCAGAATAGAAAAGCCGCGCGAGCAGCGCGTAGTACCCGGCGCGCGCCTTGTCCTCCGGCACCTCCGGCGGCTGGAACTTGAGCGGCGTCACCGTCGCGCTCACGGTTCGACGTCCGAGATGTTGATCTCGTCCTTGTTTTCCATCATGTCCACGACGCGGCAGTCGGCGCACATTTGGAGGCGCTTCAGCGCCCCGCTGCCCGCGAACATCGAATGGCCAGTGAGCTTGCCGAGCATGTTGTCCACCATCTTGCGCGTGCCAAAGGGCTTGCCGCATCGCACGCAGTTGTAGGGTTCCGCCTCGTTCAGCGTGACTTCCTGTTTCGCCTGTGGCGTAAGCAGCAGGCGCGGGGCGAGCGTGATCGCGTTCTCGGGACAGGTCTTCTCGCACAGCCCGCACTGGACGCAGTTGCGCTCGATGAATTTCAGCATCGGCTGGTCGCGCCCGTCGACCAGCGCCGATTCCGGGCAGGCGCCGACGCAGGCCATGCACAGCGTGCAGGCCTGCCTGTTGACGAGGACCTGTCCGTAAGGGGCACCGGCTCCGAGCTTGATTTCCTCCTGCGGTTTCGGCGCCTGCTTTGCGAGATGGTCGAGGACGAATTCGAGCGTGGTGCGCTTTTCCGTCGACAGGTTGTATGTCGCAGGCTTCGCCACCGATGCCGCAGGAGCGAGCCCCCAGACCTCCTTCTCCAGCACCGCGTGCTCATCCGTCGCGATGAGCCGGAAATGCGTCCCGCCGTAGCCGAGCTCGTTCGCGATGGTGTCGGCAAAGCCCATCTGCTTTTTCACCGCGTCCCCGTATTCGGCGGCTTCCTTCCGCGTCGCGAGCACCGCGACCTGGCCCGCGCCATAGGCGAGCGCCGCGAGCAGTACATCCATCCCGGTCGACGCGGCGTGGTGGACTTCGAGCGGAATCACGCGCGCGGGCAGGCCTTTTCCGCGCCGCGCGAGCCTCGCGATGAGCGCGCGGCTCTCGCCCGAATTGTGCAAGAGCAGGCAGGCATCCTTGCCGCCCGCCTGGGTGTAGACGGAAAGCACCCGCTTCAGCCGCGCACCGATCTCCGGGACGCGAGGATAGGCGTAAGTCATCGCGCCCGACGGGCAGACGGTCGCGCAACCGCCGCAGCCCATGCACAGGTGCGGATCGACCTTCACGTGGTCGCCGTCCGGCGTGATCGCGCCGGTCGAGCAGACCTCGAGGCACTGGTTGCAGCCGACCTTCGAGGAGCGGCTGTGCGCGCAGATCCGCGACTGGTAGGCGAAGAAGCGGGGCTTTTCGAACTCGCCCACCATCTGGCCCAGCTGCGCGGCCGCGAGAGCCTGCTCGAGCGGATCGGCGCCCGGCGCGAGGTAGCCCTGCGGCGGCTGCGCGGTGCGTATCACCGGTTGCGCCGAGAAATCGAGCACCATGTCGAAGCGATCGCTTCGCTCGCGCTCGGCGCGCTCAAAGTCGATCGCGCGGATCGCGCCGCAGGCCTTCACGCACTCGCGATGGGCCTTGCACTTGTCCATGTTGATCTGGTAGGAAAAATCGATCGCCTGCTCGGGGCACGCATGGATGCAGGCGTTGCAGCGCGTGCAGACTTCCAGATCGATCGGGTTGTCGTGCTCCCAGACGACCTCGAACTCGCCCAAATGGCCTTTTATCGACTTTACCTTTCCCGACCAGACCGGATAGCGACGTTCCGCAGGCAATTCCCCACCGCGACCGCTCGTGATCAGCACATTTACTTCGAGCTGCTCGGCAAGCTTTTCGGCCCAGGCTATCGCGGCCTCGGTTGGGCCGATGACGAGCAGTTGACCGCCAGACTCGTAGCTCACGCCCGGCACCGATTCGGGTTCGGGCAGGTCGGCGAGCGCGAGCAGCGCTGCGATCTTGGGTGTCGCCGCTGCGCCCTCCTTCGACCAGCCCGCATGTTCGCGAATATTAATGAACTTCAGCCGCGTCGGAGCATTCGCCGTCTGGGCGATTTCCGAGAACAGCGGCGCCTCCTGCGTGCAGGCGACTACACAGGTTTCGTCCTTGAGCGATTCCTGGAAGCTGCCGACTTCCTTGCGGCACAGCTCCGTGTGCATCTGGATCGGCTGCTTCAGCTTGAGCGCGGCGACTAGCGCCTTGGCATCGAGCGCCATGGTCTTGTTGCAGTTGCAGATTTTTAGGGTGCGGTCTTCGAGCGACATTTCAGGCCTTGTCTTTCTGTTCGGAGGGCGCCGCGGGCGACGCTTCCGCCTGGGCCTCGCCTTGCCCCTTTTCTTCCGCCGCGGGCAGAGATTGGGCGGCGGGCTTCTCCGCAGCATGCGGGTCTTTCTTCTCCTCGTCGTCGAACAGCAAGCCCTTCGCGTGCTCGAGCGTTTTCAGCATCGCCATGGGGATGGGTTCGCCCTGCGTGAAGTCCTCGCAGTACGCCTCGAAACGTTCGAAGTTCTCGAAGTGCGGATCGGCGAAGAGCTTCTTCAGCGCCGAGCGCCTGAGGTTCTCGTCCACTCCGGATTTCAGGAATTCGGTGTACTCGGATGCGAGGCCTTTGAGCGATTCGAGCGGCGGGAGCTCGCGCGGCGCGGACGGATCCGTCGCCGCCGCGCCTGCACCGGTGCTCGCAACCGCCGCAGGCGCAGGCTCAGACGACGGCTTCGGCTCGGCCTGTTTCTCCTCGGTCTTGCGCGCCTCGATTTTGCGCCGCGACCAGCGCGAGACGAAATTTTCCTTGTCGTCAGCGATCATCGCGCTTTGCACCCTTGAAGGACTGCGGCCGGGAGCGTTTCTTCGGCTCCGGCTTGTAGTTGCGCTCGACGTACTCCGCGAGCCACGGGACCCACTGCGGAGGCATCGGTACGCCGTCTACACGTGCGCCGGAATCGAGCATGCGCGCCGCCTCGTTGTAGCTCACCGTGACGGCCTTCGGAACACCCGCGCCTTCTTCTTCGAGCCAGTTCACGAACACGAACGGCTTGTTCGAGGTGAGATTGAGGTAATAGCCTTCCGCCTCATCGTGAAAAAGCTCCAGCTTGAAGCCCGGATGCAGCCATTGCGTGCGCGATTCGTCCTGCACCAGCGCGCGCGGCGGCGCGCCAGGCTCGCTCGAATCGGGTACGACGCCTACCGGTTCCCACTTCTCCGACTGCCAGCGGTTGTTCGCGAGCGGCGTGCGCTCCATCACGACTGCGACGGCGAGGCGGGTCTGAGACATTTCCGGCTATACTTACCAGTTCAGCAAACGGCAAATTATGAACCGCATTTCATGAGGCGGCTACGCAAACCATGACCGACCGGGTCATACCGATCACGGAAGCACGCAGGACCAAACCCCTCCCCTTGGAAGGGGAATTGGGCTCAGCCGTGCGCGCCGGGAGCGACACGCTCGGCCGCAAGCTGCACGACCTGCGCATCTCGGTCACCGACCGCTGCAACTTCCGCTGCATCTACTGCATGCCGCGCGATGTGTTCGGCCCCGACTACGCGTTTCTCCCGAAGGGCGAATTGCTGAGCTTCGAGGAGATCGCGCGGCTGGCGCGCGTTTTCAAAGACCACGGGGTCGAGAAAATCCGCCTGACCGGGGGCGAGCCGCTCCTGCGCAGGAACCTCGAGCGCCTGATCGAGATGCTCGCCGACATCCCGGGACTCGACCTCACGCTCACCACTAACGGCTCTGTCCTAGCGAAAAAAGCGCGCGCGCTGAAGGCAGCGGGTCTCAACCGCGTCACGGTCAGCCTCGACTCGCTAGACGAGGCGGTGTTCCGAAGGATGAACGACGCTGACTTCCCGGTCTCCGAAGTGCTGAACGGCATCGATGCGGCGGCGGCCGCGGGGCTCGCGCCGATCAAGATCAACATGGTGGTGAAGCGCGGCGCGAACGAGGATTCCGTCATCCCGATGGCACGCTACTTCAAGGGCAGCGGCCACATCCTGCGCTTCATCGAGTACATGGACGTCGGCGCGACCAACGGCTGGCGCATGGACGACGTTCTGCCCTCGGCCGAGATCGTCCGCATGATCGGCGAGAAGATGCCCATCGAAACGGTCGAGCCGAATTACACAGGCGAAGTCGCCGGGCGCTGGCGCTACCGGGACGGGTCGGGGGAGATCGGGGTGATCTCCTCGGTGACGCAGGCCTTCTGCCGCACCTGCACTCGCGCTCGGCTCTCCACGGAGGGCATGCTCTATACCTGCCTTTTCGCCACGGCGGGCTACGACCTGCGCGGACTGCTGCGCCGCGGCTCTTCCGTCGAGGAGATCTCGGACGCGATCGCGCGCATCTGGCAGGCCCGTGCCGACCGCTATTCCGAGATCCGCACCGCGGAGACGGCCAAGCTGCGCAAGATCGAGATGTCCTACATCGGCGGATGACGAGCGCGCGCCCCGAGCTAACCCACGCCTCGAAGCCCCTCACCTTCGAAGTCGAGGCGATCAACGAGCGCGGCGAGGCCGTGCCGACGCCGATAGCGGGCGAGCATCCGCTCACGCTCTACGTGGACAAGCGCGAAATTGTCACGCTCATGACCCTCGGCCAGGCGCCGGAGGCGCTCGCCATCGGCTACCTGCGCAACCAACGCCTGGTGACATCCATCGACGAAATCGCCGCGGTGCAGGTGGACTGGGAGACGGCGTCGGTCGCGATCACTACGCGCAAACCGCTCAAGGGGCTCGACGAGAAAATGAAGAGGCGCACCGTCACCACCGGCTGCGGGCAAGGCACGATGTTCGGGGACCTGATGGAGGAAATCGACTCGATCAAGCTGCGCGACGACGTGACCCTCGCCGAAGATGCGCTGCACGCCCTGCTCGACGCGGTGCGCCGTCACGAGGCGATCTACAAGGAGGCGGGCGCCGTGCACGGTTGCGCTCTGGCAGGCAACATCGCTGACGGCGTCGAAATTCTCTACTTCGTCGAGGACGTCGGTCGGCACAACGCGGTGGACGCGATCGCCGGGCAGATGTGGCTCGATGGCGTGGACGGCTCGGACAAGATCTTCTACACGACCGGGCGCCTCACCTCGGAAATGGTGATCAAGACAGCGCAAATGCACATCCCATTCCTTGTTTCCCGCTCGGGCCTCACCAAGATGGGGCACGAGATCGCGGCGAAACTCGGCATCACGATGATCGGCCGCGCGGCGGGCGGCAAGCACTACCTGCTCTTCACTGGCAGGCACCGCTTCAAGAAGACCGTCGCGCCGACGATGATGGCCTAGCGGCGGGCGCGCCGTGCTTTCCTCTGTCACCGGTCTGATCCTCGCGGGAGGCAAAGGCAGCCGCATGGGCGGCGTGGACAAGGGCCTGCAGGCATTTCGCGGCAAGCGCCTCGTCGATCACGTGTACGAGCGCTTCGCCCCGCAGGTCGGCGGCATCATCATCAACGCCAACCAGAACCATGAGGAATACAAGACCTTCGGCGTGCGCGTGGTGAGCGACGCGATTGGAGGGTACGCCGGGCCGCTCGCGGGATTGCACGCGGGTCTGTCGGTTTCCAGGCGGCCGTTTCTCGCCTCGGTGCCCTGCGACTCGCCCTTCCTCCCTGCAGATCTGATCGAGCGGCTGCACAAGCGAATCGACGAATCCGGCGCCGAGCTTGCCGTCGCGAAAACCGCCGACCAGCCGCACCCGGTATTTTCTCTCATGCGCCGCGGCGTCCTCGACCACCTCGCCGACTTCCTGAAAAGCGGTGGGCGCAAGATCGACGCGTGGTACGCGACGCTCAACGTCGTGGAGGTCGGCTTCGACGACGAGCCGGAGGCTTTCTCCAACATCAACACGCGCGAAGAGCTGCACACCTGGGAAAACGCGCCGCCCTCTTAAATCTCTTCGGCCGTTAAGGTCTCACGCAACCAGAATCAGGGAATGTCCTTGAAAACTTCGTTTGAATAGGAGCTTTCGTTGCCCAAGGTATCAAAGTCCGTCACAGCGAAGTAGTACCGGGTTCCGCTGGCGAGTCCCATAGCGGTATAGGTCGTTACGTTGCCCACGCTGATCCCTTGTCCAAGGGATTGGAGATACGTTCCCGGAGCGGTGCCGAAATAAACGCGGTACCCACTGAGACTTGGGACCGTTACGGTATCCCACGCCAAGACGGCGCTGTTGGACAGTGACGGAGGTGGAGTCGTAACGCTCACACTTGCCGAATTGGGTGAGATGTTGCCGGCGGCGTCACGCGCTGCAACCGTATAGCTGTAGGTCGTTGCGGCGGACAAACCGGTATCCGCATAACTGGTTGTGGCGGGCGTTGCGACCTGGACACCATTGCGGCGCACGATATACCCGGTCACCCCGACGTTGTCGGTTGAAGCGCTCCATGAGAGGCTGGCTCCGGTCGAACCGGCCGCTGCGCCCGTCAGACCAGTAGGCGTAGTGGGGGGCGTCGTGTCAGCTATCGTGATGCTCACACTTGCCGAATTGGGTGAGATGTTGCCGGCGGCGTCACGCGCTGCAACCGTATAGCTGTAGGTCGTTGCGGCGGACAAGCCCGTGTCGGCAAAACTCGTTGTGGCGGGCGTCGCGACCTGGACGCCATTGCGGCGGACGATATAACCGGTCACTCCAACGTTGTCAGTTGAAGCGCTCCAGGACAGGTTCGCTCCGGTCGAGCCCGCTACCGCGGCCGTGAGACCGGTGGGCGTAGAGGGCGGCGTCGTGTCAGCTATCGTGATGCTCGCACTTGCCGAATTGGCGGAGACGTTGCCGGCCGCGTCAAAAGCCGCCACGGTGTAGGTATAGGTCGTTGCAGCGGACAAGCCGGTATCCGAATAACTGGTTGTGGCGGGCGTCGCGACCTGGACGCCATTGCGGCGCACGATGTAACCGGTCACCCCGACGTTGTCGGTCGAAGCGGTCCATGACAGATTGGCTCCGGTCGAGCCCGCCACCGCGGCCGTGAAGCCGGTAGGTGTAGTGGGTGGCGTCGTGTCGGCTATCGTGATGCTCACGCTCGCCGAATTGGCTGAGATGTTGCCGGCCGCATCGCGGGCCGCAACCGTATAGCTATAGGTCGTTCCGGCGGACAAGCCTGTGTCGGCGAAACTCGTTGTGGCGGGCGTCGCGACCTGGACGCCATTGCGGCGCACGATATAACCGGTCACTCCGACGTTGTCGGTTGAAGCGCTCCATGACAGGTTGGCCCCGGACGAGCCCGCCGCCGCGCCCGTGAGGCCGGTGGGCGTAGTGGGTGGCGTCGTGTCAGCTGCGCTCGCTATCGTGACGTTCACGCTCGCCGAATCAGGTGAGAGGTTGCCGGCCGCGTCGCGAGCCGCCACGGTGTAGCTGTAGGTCGTTGCGGCGGCCAAGCCGGTATCCGCATAACTCGTTGTGGCGGGCGCCGCGACCTGGACGCCATTGCGGCGCACGATATAGCCGGTCACCCCGACGTTGTCGGTTGAGGCGTTCCATGACAGATTGGCTCCGGTCGAGCCCGCCACCGCGGCCGTGAGACCGGTAGGTGTAGTGGGTGGCGTCGTGTCAGCTATCGTGATGCTCACGCTCGCCGAATTAGATGAGATGTTGCCGGCCGCATCGCGCGCCGCCACGGTGTAGCTGTAAGTCGTTGCGGCGGACAAGCCTGTGTCGGCAAAACTCGTTGTGGAGGGCGCCGCGACCTGGACGCCGTTGCGACGCACGATGTAACCGGTCACCCCGACGTTGTCGGTCGAGGCGGTCCATGACAGATTGGCTCCGGTCGAGCTCGCCACCGCGGCCGTCAGGCCGGTGGGCGTAGTGGGTGGCGTCGTGTCGGCTATCGTGATGCTCACGCTCGCCGAATTGGGTGAGATGTTGCCCGCCGCATCGCGAGCCGCAACGGTATAGCTGTAGGTCGTTGCGGCGGCCAAGCCCGTATCCGCATAACTCGTTGTGGCGGGCGCCGCGACCTGGACGCCATTGCGGCGCACGATATAACCGGTCACCCCGACGTTGTCGGTTGAAGCGCTCCAGGACAAGTTGGCTCCGGTCGAGCCCGCCACCGCGGCCGTGAGGCCGGTGGGCGTAGTAGGTGGCGTCGTGTCAGCTGCGATCGCGGTCGTGACGCTCACGCTCGTCGAATCAGGTGAGATGTTGCCAGCCGCGTCGCGAGCCGCAACCGTATAGCTGTAGGTCGTTGCGGCGGACAAGCCCGCGTCGGCAAGACTCGTCGTGGCAGGCGTCGCGACCTGGACGCCATTGCGGCGCACGATGTAACCGGTCACCCCGACGTTGTCGGTTGAAGCGCTCCATGACAAGTTGGCTCCGGTCGAGCCCGCCGCCGCGGCCGTGAGACCGGTGGGCGTAGAGGGTGGCGTCGTGTCGGCTGCGCTCGCGGTCGTGATGCTCACGCTCGCCGAATTGGCTGAGATGTTGCCGGCCGCATCGCGGGCCGCAACCGTGTAGCTATAGGTCGTTGCGGCGGACAAGCCCGTGTCGGTAAAACTCGTCGTGGCGGGCGTCGCGACCTGGACGCCGTTGCGGAGCAAGATATAAGCGGTCACTCCAACGTTGTCGGTTGAAGCGCTCCATGACAGGTTGGCCCCGGACGAGCCCGCCGCCGCGCCCGTGAGGCCGGTAGGCAAAGAGGGTGGTGTGGTGTCGACCGGGGGTGTAGTCCCCACCCCGTTACCGGGCGCGGTTTCAGTCACGCCGCTGCAGCCGACGAACATCATGGTAAACGCCACGGTGGTGACGACAAGGAGCAACAAAGCTTTCGTGCGCAGCATGGAAATCCTCTTTCCTTGGCCGGCACACTCACTACCTTGGCCGGCACAGCGAACGCTTGCCGGTATGGAAATCAACGACGCTGATCGTATGCCAATGGCATATGACGAAGATATGCAAAAGTCCTCGATGCGGACGACATTCCCGTCCGCATTCGCACTTTTGTGTCAAAAGTCTCCATGCTTCCGCCGATGTCGTCCGAGGACGACACATGGTCACCGCTAGGCGAAGCAATCAGGTCTCCGATGGCGACCAAGTAGTAGGAAATTCGATCGGCCCGCCGCCGACATTCTGTGACGATGCAAGTCAGGCGCGGTGTTTTCTTCGCCCGCTCTCTGCGCGAGCGGTTCGAGCCGGGCATAAAAAAAGCCGCAATTCGCGGCTTTTTTTTCTTCGCGTGTCGTACAGCGCGTTCGGGTCACCTCCCCCGCTACGCCGTTCGCAACGACGACCTCGGCGCGGGCGAGCCGGTGACGCTCACCGAAATCAGCGCCTCGGCGTAGTGCGCGACGTTGAACGCCCTCGAGTCGACGACGAGCCGTTCTCGAATATCAACGCCCGCGAAGAGCTGCACACTTGGGAAAACGCACCGCCGGCTTGAACTCTCTTCGGCGGTCAAGGACAGTTGTCACTCAGCCCGAATCAGGGAATGTCCTTGAAAACTTCGTTTGAATAAGAGCTTTCCTGGCCCAACGCATCAAAGTCCGTTACAGCGAAGTAGTATCGGGTTCCGCTGGCGAGCCCGGTAACGATATAGGCCGTAACATTGCCCACGCTGATCCCTTGGCCGACGGACTGTAGATACGTTCCCGGGGCGGTGCCGAAATAAATGCGGTACCCGCTAAGATTTAGGGCTGTTACGGAATCCCACGCTAGGGAGGCGCTGTTGGACGGTGGCGCAGGTGGCGTCGTAACGCTCACGCTTGCCGAATTGGGTGAGATGTTGCCGGCCGCATCGCGCGCCGCCACGGTGTAGCTGTAAGTCGTTGCGGCGGACAAGCCTGTGTCGGCAAAACTCGTTGTGGAGG